>VFQS010000119.1_pt1 | contig 106216 bp, 90 predicted proteins | sample 3512361 | NCBI WGS metagenome assembly VFQS01 (sample SAMN10412375, study PRJNA504923) | tailings metagenome | isolation source: Relicate 1 Philex TSF3 active mining | place: Philippines | reverse complement strand
GGTTTTACTTTTGGTCTTTTAAAATTTGCCAGCTTAACCCGAACTGACGTTAAATAATGTCAGTTCGGGTTAAGCTGGCAAATTACAGCCTATTGAGGCTTTAAGTATTACAGAAATATTTTTGAAAGCGGCGCTTTACGTCGCTTTCAAAAATATTTCTGGGTTTTAAATCAGCTCTAGCAATTAAGAGATAGCTAGGACAAATTAAAACCCAAATTACTGTTTCACACGCTATGCGTGCAAAACAGTAATTTGGGTTTTAAGGTTACTATCGCATAAAAAAAGAAGGACACTTAGTATCCTTCTTTTTTTGTGCGATTCTATCTAAACTGATTTAGTGGTATCGACTTCAGAAAAGGACTTATAACACTTTTCTGAATCATAGATATGGCAGCGATCGCCAATATCTTTCATCAACTCCCATGAGAACTTAGTCTTATACATATACTGTCCCCAATTTTCATCTAGAGACTTGTGTGCTAGACGTAAGTTATAGGAAGGAATGCCAGTAGAAACATGGTGAGGAACATGCACATTAATGTCGTGGCATAGCCATTCCACCCAAGCTGGATAGTCACAATGAACGGTTCCAGTAAGCTGATCGGTTGCAGCGTGCCATTTATCTGGATCCTTAAACTGGATATCAGGCATTGTGTGGTGAACAATCGTGAAAGTGCTCATCCAGAAGTGATAAACCAACCAAGGCATCAAAAAGAAATTGATAAACCCTAAGAAACCTGTAGTGTAAATCAAAGCAGGAATCGCAGTTACTGCAAAAACAATCACTAAGCGATAGGAAAACTTTACTTGTTGTTGTTGACGTTCAGGATAAAGGCTGGCATCAAAGTGCAAATTTGCCCAATGAATAATCGAACCAATCCACCAAAAGCGGGTACGGATCATCCGATAAACGTTAGAAATTAAACCCTTTCCTTGTTCATATTCCTCAACGGTAAAGGGATACCAAGCGTTATCTTCACCCATCTTGTTAGTATGCAGATGATGGTGATCATGCTTGAAGCGCCAACCGTGAAAAGGATACAGCAGTGGCAAGAAGGCAATATGTCCTACTAGGTCATTTACCCAACTCTTATTAGAAAAGGAGCGATGACCGCAGTCGTGACCAATTACGAACCATCCCGTTAGAGCAGTGCCTGTAAAAATCCAAGCGAAAGGTAACAAATACCAAGGCGATAAAGCAATGCTGGCATAACCAAGCGCGGCGGTTGTTAAGGAAAACAATACACCTAACCAAGCTTTGAGAGGTTTTTTCTCAAAGTATTCGGAGGGGATAGTTTTAATAATGTCGCGGAGGGTCGTCTCAGGCGTAAGAGTGTGTGAGGAGTTTTGTATGGCAACCACTACTGAGCACTCCCTGCGGTGGTCAATCTTTGGCGGCTCAAACTTTGTAGTTGTTGGAAAAGAACATCAATGTCTGATTGTAATTCCGCCAGTTCAGCTTGAACTTCTTCGGAATATAACTTTTTAGCGGTTACGTTCAATGTAGAAATCTCTTTTGTTGGGGCTTCAGTTTGTTTGCTCATACTTTCCTTTAAAACGCTTTTAAAACGTTGCGATCACACCACAAAAATATTTATGAATCAGATTCTAGCCTATGTTATGTATATTTTTGTATACCCATAAACATATCTAATGAGTAATTATACGGATACGGATAATTTTCTTTGTCAGTTTCTCTACACTTATATCTAATATCTAATATAAGTTGTAGCTAAACAGACAAGTTGGAGAAAACTATTGTTCCTCTAGTTGGTGAAATGTTTGCAACTTAAGATAAAACTTAGTATTTAGTGCCAAGAGGCGTATCAGCAAACAAAATAGGCGCGATCGCCGCGGCTGATCCCAACCGATCATCAAGATATTCTTCGAGACTGTAGTACTGATCCATACGATCGCATAATCCTTCTGGGCTAAGGCTTTGGATATTGTGACTGATGATATAGCTCTGGGCAGCTGAACCACGGAAAGCGGCAAAGGCTTCTTCGCAATAGGCTTGCTTTGAGTCATGGGAGGCTGAGATCCAATCAGAGCCGTGCATATTCCCACTGAGAATCGGTTGACCATTGGCTGGAACTACAGGACGACGTTCTGCGGCGATCGCTGGATTAGATGCCATGCAGAAGATCAACACGAGACTCAAGCAGAAATTAATCAGGATACCCAAAATTTTGTTCATAATCCACTTGAAGTTAATAAAAAATTAATAAAAAGGCTTTGTGAAATGACAGGTCAAGATTGATACAAGTCTCATTCATCAAGGATTTGTCAAGTTTTAGTCATAGCTTGGTTAATCATAATTTTAAAGAATTTGAAAATTTTTTGGAGTTGACTGATCTAAGCGTACAACTCATTAAGGTTTGATAACAATTCCTAATTAATCGCACTAACCATATCAAAATAGTAATTGCAATGTTGTCGAATAGACTGTGTAATCAAATCTCTAAGGATTTTTAAAATTTTTCTTAAAAGCTTAGTTGTGATGATTTCATTAAAATTATGTTGTATACGATACAGAAAAAATTCACTTCCTCCAAAGGATTTTGTGCTTAGATAAAATCCTGTACTTTTTTGGAGAACTCTCCAAGAACATTAATTAATTACATTCCCAAGCCCGCCAAATGTCCGAACATTATCTAAATCATCCTACTTTTGGCTTGCTATCTCGCCTATGTAGGGTAGATGAGTTTCGCAGCTTATTCACCACACTCTATGCACAAAGATTATTCTTTCTGATTACCAATAGTCCTGAAGGTATCCAATTTGAGCCAATCTCGCGAGCAGATGCTAAGCTCATGCTTGAAAATCAAATGCGATCGCTTCGCCGTATTGGTTCTGATGCTGATCAAAAAAATCTCCAACATATCTACAAACGCACTTTTTCCCAATGACCTCGCGTATTTCTCTCAAGGCTGCGGCAAAAATTAATCTTTATTTAGAGATTACGGGCAATCGACCTGATGGATATCACGATTTGGTGATGATCTTGCAGAGTATCGATCTATGCGATCGCGTTGATATTCGGAAAATTGGTACAGATGAGATTCAAGTGAATTGTACTAATCCTGAAGTACCTTGCGATCGCAGTAACCTTGCATATAAAGCTGCCGCCTTGATGCAAAGTAACTTTCCAGAGATTGGGGGAGTCGAAATAGCGATCAATAAACAAATTCCAATGGGGGCGGGTTTAGCAGGGGGATCAGCAAATGCAGCAGCGGTTTTAGTTGGGATTGATCGCCTGTGGAATTTGGGACTTACCCAGTCGCAGATTTGTGATTTTGCGGCGCAGTTAGGTTCTGACATTCCCTTTTGTGTAGTCGGTGGTACGGCTTTAGCGACAGGTCGTGGAGAGATTTTGTCGCCATTGCCTGATCTCAAGGATTTGGTTCTCGTAATTTGCAAGCCTCGCCATATTTCGATTTCCACCGTCTGGGCATATCAAACCTTCCGATCGCAGGGTTTACTAGCGAACAATCCTGCCAAACATGAGGCTCTCTCTAGTCAAATGGTATCCGCGATCGCTTCTGGTGGTGAATCTGCACCAGCGAAAATCGGGCGGTTGCTTTATAACGATTTAGAACGGGCAGTATTGCCTGAGCATTCCGAACTGGTAGATCTCAAAAATAAATTGTTGGATCAGGAATGTCTCGGAGCAATGATGTCAGGGTCTGGCTCAACAATGTTTGCGATCGCCGCAGATTTGGATCGCGCCCATCAAATCGCTGAAGCTGTCAAAACCGACGATATTGATGTGTGGATTGTGAAGAGTTTAGTGAGATCGATTTTTGATGCTTGATTTTTAATTTGGCATTCAACATTAGGATGTTTTAGCGATCGCTATTTCTGGCAAAAGAGTTTGGGGCAATCACGGTGAGATGCCCCTACCAGCTTTGACTCTGGTTTTTAATTATTCCCAGCTACTTATTCTTTATGTGCTAGTTTGCACTAGAAGGAAAACAATGTGCTGTTTCCTAAGGCGATCGTTCTAGGGCAATCCAAGACTAATCACAAATAATCAAAACTCGAGAACGCCGTATTTTTGTCATGAAGTATGCTCATGTTATTTAAAATCCTAGTTGTTTTGCATATTTTGGGAGCCACTGTCTGGACAGGTGGGCATCTGGTGCTAGCGGTAACAGTTCTCCCCCAAGCACTCAAACACCAAGATCCTGATCGCATTCATCAATTTGAAGAAAACTTTGAAGGATTTGGACTGACGGCTCTGTTGTTGCAGGTGACTACAGGGCTATGGCTGACATGGACGTATTTTCCGAACTTCCAAAACTTTTTTGTCTTTGATTCCTATCTATCTACTTACATCGGTATTAAGTTACTTTGTTTGTTAGGGACAATCGCCTTAGCAATTCATGCCCGCTTTTTCATCATTCCGAAGCTCACAAAAGAAACTTTGAATTCCTTGGCTTATCACATTATCGGAGTCACCACCTTGGCGCTTTTATTTGTGATTTTAGGCGCAGGTATTCGTGTGGGTGGTTTTTAGCTGTCCTTGGTTAAAAGATAAATTACAGTCTATTTAGGGTTTGCTTAGTCCAGATATTGAAAGAGATTGCTTTGCAATCTTTTTCAATATCTGGGATTTGAGAAAGCGCAAAGCGCTGTATTCAGGACTCTGGTATTACAACTTGTTCCCCAGCATTGGGGGTAGGTGGCAACTAATTAGAGAAGTTCTTTCAACTTCGCTTGATATTCATCAGGGGTAATTTTACCTGCCTTTAGTTCCTCGTTGAGCAATTGGACTTGAGGCTCGATCGCTTGTTTCTTCTCGGCAATTTCTTCAGCTTTAGTTTTGTAAATTGCTTCACCTTCTTTCTTAGCTTTCTTGAAGGCTTGGCGGAGGCTAAAGGCATCCATTTCACCACCTGAGGCAAAATATTCGTTAGCGACTTTACCGAGTGCCCATGTACTGGCATAGGCAGTAGTTGCGCCGACGACCATACCAAAGACGGGAACGAGCTTGGCCAGATTGCTGACAGCGATGCGGGTTCCTGTGATCCCCAAGCTGCCAAAGAGTGCCTTGCGAAGGTTTTCATTGTCGCGATCGTAGCCCCAGCTTTGTCCGATGGTTTGGGCGAGGTCGAGTTGATTCCAATAGATCAGCATATCGAAGGCGATCGCAATCCCTGGTAGGGGAAACGCCCCTAGCACGGCATTGAGAAAGCAGGTATCAGTAATGGCATTCTCCACTTCCATCGCCCGTTTGTCGGGATCATCAATTTGGCGAACTTGTTCAGATATTGACGATCTCGTGGAGCGACGTTCTAGGGTTTCGAGCCATTCTTGTTTTCCCCATAGTTTAGAACTAGTAAATGTTGTACCAATTTTGTCTAAAAGTTCTTGTTCTTCGGAACTACAGTCTCCATCGATATTTGCCATGGCGTAAGCTGACTGGTAAACCATTTCCTGCGCGATTTCGCTGGTGATTTGCGAAAGTAAGGTGTCGATGGGTTCGTCTTCTTCGTTCAATAGGCGATCAACGGTAACTCCTTCAGGCAGATGAATTTCTTCAAAAGTGTCGGCGAGGCTGGCGAACTCTTCTTCGAGCAGTTTGCCGTCGGCTTTTGCCATGCTTACCAATACTTTAAAGCTTGCTAAAACTTCTTGCTGATTGACTGCGGACATCGAATGCTTACTCCTTTCCAGAAATTATCACTGATGATAACCGCGATCGTGATCTAAGTTTGTATAAAGCTAGTCTACGGATACGATTTATTTGTTGATTTCTGGCGATTTAAGCGATCTCTATCCAATAATTTAAGAAAGAATTAATGTCCAAGGATTTGATTATTTAAAATATGGCAATCCCAAAGAACGCTTGGAAGAACAAATGGGCTGTTTTTCCACAAAATCTAAAATCTACAAATGATTTAGGATTACTGTATGTGTAATGAGCTAGATTACAACCTGTTGAAGCTTTGAGTAGTACAGAAATATTTTTAAAAGCGGCGCGAAGCGCCGCTTTTAAAAATATTTCTGGGTTTTAAGTAAGCGCAAAGCGTAGTAAATGCTTATGAAGACTTATGAAGGAACCAGATTTGTTAGATCGTGTCTCTCCTAATCCTAAAGTCATGTTTGAGAAGCCTGTCATTAGATGGACAAGAGATGGAGAAGGCTATCTGTTGAGTATATTCTGAATCTATTTGCTCAATCTCAGGACTTACACAGGGCTAACGAATTTACTGGGTTTTGAGCAGATGTGGCGCGGGATTTGCCCGCGCCATAACCGTTCGATGCGTAAAGCCTAAATCTTTTTAAATATAGTTGTTTTAAATAATTTGCAGAGGGGCTTCGACTCCGCTCAGCCATCGGTATAAGCTAGCTGAGCGAAGTCGAAGCTGTAGTTCTTATTTGAATTATCTATAAACGTCAGTTCGACAAATGGCAAAAATGGTAAGCATTGCTAAGCGATGCTTACCATTTTTGCCATTTACGCTTTGCTTTGCAAGGCGCAAATGGCGATATCGAACTCACGTTAAATAAAGCGAATGAGATGCTTGGAAATAAGTAATGGATAGCAATTGAGTCTTGACTGGAAGTTTAAAATCTACAATATTTTCATTAATCTAGTACAAGCTATAAGTTTTATTTAGACCAGCAGCATAATCTTTTGAACCATTCACAATAACTCCAAATATTCCGATTGGAGAATTGCTTAAAAGGTCTAGAGCTTGTGCTAGGTTAGAAGCCTTGGCTTTATCTAATCCAACCACAATAACAATACCATCTGCTTTTGCCGCAATCAATTTTGAATCAACTAGACCTAATAAAGGTGGCGTATCATAAATTACTAAATCAAAGTTTTCTTGAAATAATTGCATCAAATTCTGCATTTTCTGGGATGAAAGCAACCTTGTTGGATCAGGAGGAATTTGTCCAGAAGTTAGAATCGATAAGTTGGGTTCGATAGGCGATCGCTGTACTACTTGATCAAAGGTTATATCCGTGGAAATTAAATTACTCAGTCCCAGAGTATTGCTAAGTAACAATTGCTCATGGAGCTTTGGACGGCGCAAATCTGCGTCCACTAAAAGAACTCTTTTACCTAATGCTGCTGCTGCTTGTGCTAAGTAGACAGAAGATGTTGATTTACCTTCACTAGGTATAGAAGAGCTAATCACGATAGAGCGAATTTCTACGTCAGGACTAAGTAAACGAATATTTGTGTAAAGTGATCGAAAAGCTTCTAAAAAGATAGAAGTTATGTAATAAGGCTTGATAGAACTAGAATTGGAAGCCTGAGTATTAGTTACTCTATTTATCAAAACTTTTAAATTAACGATTTTTGTTAACTTTTCAATGGCGTATGAAGCCTTATTCTCCATAAAGTTTTGATGCAACGGAATCACTCCTGAAACATCATCTATAATCTCTTCTTGATTTAAGTCTGAGTTAAATGGAATCACTCCTAAAATTGGCAATTTGGCAATATCCTTAACTTGATCTGGTGAACGTAATAAGTTGCTCAGTTTGTCTAACAGTAAAGCAATTCCAGTTCCTAGCAGTAGTCCCAAGATTGCTCCTAAAATCCCATTTCGTTTCACATCAGCAGACGAAGAGACGGGATCCTTGACTGGAGTCAAAATCTGCCAAGGGGTTTTACGTTGTCCTGCATCAATGCGTAAAGCCTCACGTTTAGTTAGAAATTGGTTGAGGTTTTCAGTGGTAATTTTAATTTCTTGCTGAATATCTGTATATTGTCGAGATATAGTGGATAGCTGTTTTACCTGCTGATTTAGCTTTTCTTCTACTTGGGATAATATTTCACTACGGGCTTCTAAATCTCTGATACGGCTTGCAACTAGCTCTTTAGAGCGTTCCTCCTCAAGACGTAGTAATGGAAGCAAATTAGCACGTTGATCCTTTAACGTTTGGACTTTATCAGTATTTGCCTGATATATACTCAGTTCCTTTGCGATTTGACCATCCACAACTTGAATTTGCGATAGAATTGCTTGATATCGAGGGTTGTCGTGAAGAAGAGAAGAAACCTTAGTTTCATCCACTGGTTCAGATGCTTGACGACTTAAATCTTGGTATAGAGAACGTGCTTCATCTAGTTTGACTTTAGTTTCTAGCTTTTGTTGAGCAATAGTACTAGTTTCAGCTGCTAGTTGTTTACTACTGGAATCTGGATCGATGAGATTATACTGCTGTCTAAAAGTTTGCAACTTATCCTGAAGATTGCTCACTCTTTCTTGTACTTGTGGCAATTGAGAATTTACAAAATCAATCCCTTGTTGTACATCAGATAAACGCTCTTCCAAACTATAAGCAAGATAAGCCTGAGCAACTAAATCGAGAATCTCTTTAACCTTTTTAGAGTCTTTATCTTGATAGCTGACGCTTAAAATTTGATTCTCTGTCTTGATTGCTAGACCTTCAGCCAGACTATCATCATCAATATTTGGGTATTTTGCTTTTAGCTGCTCCGCAATTGGGGCAAGAATTTTAGAACTCTTTAATAGTTTTAATGTAGTAGGACTAATAGGCTCTTTGGTTTCTGTTGTATCTCTATTACTTAGCGTGACAGCAGAAATAACACGAGTCTCCTCTGTAATTGGCTTAGCTAAAATTTCAAATCCAGATTGATAAGTTGGTTTACTAGTAGCAGCCCTGAATACAGCTAAAGAAGTCACTACAATAGTTACGCTAGCAATTATAGGTAAACGCCTCTGCAAAGCTTGCAATACATTTCCAAATTTTAATCCACCTTCATCATCTATTGATGCTGTATTTGCTAAATTAGTTGTCCAAAATCGCTTGACATCACTTTTTTGATGAGATATTTGAGAATGCTGTTCACTTTGCATGTTGATTTCCGTACATACGAGGATTTAAGTGATTACTTCTAACTCTAAATCAATGACGATCTCAAATTAGTCTCTAATTTGCATTGTATACACTTAAAGAGTATATATACCTTAACTCATCAAAACTTGCTTCTAAAGTATGTTAGCAAGATTAGCTTGGTTAATATATATTTTTGTGACACTATAAGTAAGTATAGCCATATTCATGTTTATTAGCCCATTAGATAAATAGTATACCTAACGACACTTAAGTTAAGCTTGCTAGTCTTACAAAGTTCAGGAGTAAAGACCTTGCTAAGCAAGGCTTTTACTCCTGAACTTTGAGAGAGGTTTGACAATGCCAAACCTCTCTCAAAGTTGTTTAAATTATCTTGAACTCGCATTATTAAATTGGGTGCAATTAAATCAAAAGCTATTGCTCACGTGTATCGTGTGCCGTAGCTTTTGATGAGCTACTTTATCTATAGCAGCATATGCCAATCAAGCGAGGTATAGATAATTCAAATAAAAACTACAGCTTCGACTTCGCTCAGCTAGCTTATATCGAGGGCTGAGCGGAGTCGAAGCCCCTCTGCAAATTATTTAAAACAACTATACATAGGGTTTACACCTCACTTGATTGGCATATGCTGTATAAGCGCCTTGTATGAATGTCACAACTGACAGCACTTTGCACTTAATTAAAACGCAGATAAATTTTTAAAAGCGCCGATCTGAGACGCTTTTAAAAATTTATCTGGGTTACTCAGAGCCTTAATAGCCTAGGTAGTGCTAAATAGGTAAGGATGGGCGGCGCGAAGCGCCGCCCATCCTTATCTCAATAAATCCTTTCCTTTTTAGGACTACCACAGCCTGTACGAGCATTGAAATGATTGTTATAGAAGCATTGAAATGCTTGTTAATATCAGTAAAGACTTAATGGACTGTATTGCTTTTCTGCTGATTAATACTAGAATAAATAACCTGTTTAAGCATTAGCCATGTAAAAATAGGAATAGTCGTAGCATAACGTTTCCAGAGTCTGCGAGGTTCTTGCGAAAGTCGAAATAACCACTCTAAACCATATGTTTGCATAAACTTTGGAGTTTCCTTGAGTACTCCAGCATAAACAGGAAAAACTCCTCCTACTCCAATCATAACAGCTTGAATTTTGTCACGATGCTGTGCCATCCATAGTTCTTGTTTGGGACATCCTAGTGCAACAAATAAAATTTTTGCTCCACTGGCATTTACGGCTTGTACCATATCCATGTCTGCTGTACTGGACAATGGTCGAAATGGCGGAGATTCAGTTCCAGCTATCTTCAGAGTAGGAAATTCTGTTCGTAATCTTTGGCTGATTTTATCAAGTATGTGAGTCTCTGAGCCTAGCAGAAAGATGCTAATTTGGTTCGTCTGAGCCTGTTTGCAAACTGCTTGAAAGATATCCATTCCCGCCACTCTCTGTGCTTGTTTATACCCTAGCATTTTCATCATCCATACTAAAGGCATACCATCTGGGGTAACTAAATCAGCATCTTTCAGAACATCTGCAAAATGAGAGTTTTGCCAAGCTTCAACCAGCATATGTACATTAGAGACGCAAACCATCTTGCTTAGGCTCTTATTTGCCCAATCTATTATTAGATTGATTTGCTCATCGAAAGATAATATCGATACTGGAGTAACTATTAAATTTTGGCTAGGAACACCATCTTTATACATATTCTAAATATTCAAGGTGTATTTAATTTATAACTTAGTAGCATGGGATAGTCAAAGCGTGATTGTTTTATTTATTTTTTGTAGTGATTAACTTTATCTCTAATCCCATATCCCCTATTAGCTTACCAGTCCCCAGTAAAGATTCTAAGCTGTGGGTTTTTTATTTCTTAGTTGCATATCCAGTAAATATTAGTGTAAAGTATGGAAAATATAAAAACAATCTAAATGATGATTGTCTATGAATGGTTAAATTAAGAAATGCCAGTCAATGAAGATGTCCAGCTGAGCAAAAGTGCCAGGATCTTTCATCCCCAACTCGTCAACCTTTATGGTTGCTGTATTGATGATGACACAAAAATTGGAGCGTTTGTAGAGATTCAAAAAAATGTGACAGTGGGTAAACGCTGTAAAATATCATCCCACAGCTTTCTTTGTGAAGGTGTAGTGATTGAGGATGAAGTGTTTATTGGGCATGGAGTAATGTTTACTAACGATCTTTACCCACGCGCTACAAATGCTGATGGAAGTTTGCAAACAGAGGCTGATTGGGCTGTTGTCAAAACCCACGTAAAACAAGGAGCCTCAATTGGTAGTAATGCGACTATTTTAGCAGGAATAACTATTGGGAAAAATGCTCTTGTCGGTGCAGGTGCTGTTGTTGCCCATGATGTTTTAGACTACTCTATCGTAGTTGGCGTGCCTGCAAGAGTTGTGGGAGACGTTCGCGATCGCCATCAATCTACTTCTCTATAATCATTTGTTAGTTTTTATTACTTAGCTTTCTTTTTTGCATACTCTTACATAGTATTTATAAATACATCATCTTTAATAAATATATCTTTGTAAATACATAATAAAATCCCTATGGAAAGCCTTAGTAGTATCAATATTGGTGTCATCGGCTATGGATACTGGGGTCCTAATCTAGTTAGGAATTTTTCTGAACTATCAGGTGCTAATGTCAAGACTGTCAGCGACTTTAGTCCAGAGCTTTTGGCAAAAGCCAAAGCTCGTTATCCTGCAATTCAGATCACCACAGACTGTAATGAAATTTTCAATGATCCTGAAATTGATGCAGTAGCGATCGCTACTCCTGTTTCTTCGCATTTTAAGCTTGCCCTAGCTGCATTAAAAGCTGGTAAACATGTCATGGTTGAAAAACCAATGACTATGAATTCAGAGCAATCGATTGAGTTAATAACTGAAGCCAAACGTCAAAACAGAGTCTTGATGGTAGATCATACTTTTGTCTATACGGGAGCTGTCCGTAAAATGGCAGAACTAGTTGCCAGTAAGACTCTGGGTGATATCTATTACTATGATTCTGTGCGAGTTAATCTCGGACTATTTCAACATGATGTTAATGTTCTGTGGGATTTGGCAGTCCATGATCTATCAATCATGGACTATGTTTTACCTGCTAGACCCTATGCAGTATCAGCAACTGGCATTAGTCACGTGCCCAATGGACCTGAAAATATTGCATATCTGACAATGTTTTTTGAAAACAACTTGATAGCACATTTACATGTCAACTGGCTGGCTCCTGTAAAGATTCGGAGAACGTTGCTAGGAGGTAGTGAGAAAATGGTTGTATTTGATGACCTAGATCCTAGTGAGAAGATTAAAGTCTATGACAAAGGCATCACAATCAATAATAATGATTCCGATAGTGTTTACCAGAAAATGATTGGTTATCGGACAGGCGATATGTGGTCTCCTAAATTGGATATTACAGAAGCGCTACGAACAGAAGGGCTGCACTTTTTACATTGTGTTCGCACAGGTGAGCGCCCTATTAGTGATGGAGAGGCTGGTTTAAGAATTGTCAAGATTCTTGAGGCTGCTAATCAATCTATGAAAAAGCAAGGTCAATTGGTTGAATTGAATTTAGCAGAGGTGTCAGCATGATTCCATTTGTAGACTTGAAGGCTCAGTATCTGAGTATTAAAGATGAAATTGATACAGCTGTATTAAAGGTTTTAGACAGTACACAATTCATCCTTGGAAGTGAAGTTGCTGCCCTAGAAGAAGAATTTGCAAGTTATAGTCAAGCTCGTTTTGGAATTGCATTAAATACTGGTACTAGTGCTCTGCATCTGGCACTGTTGGCTGCGGGCATTGGTGCAGGTGATGAAGTAATTACTATTCCCATGACATTTGTCGCAACTACGGCGGCAATTGGCTATACAGGAGCTACACCTGTGTTTGTTGATATTGACCCTATCACCTACACAATTGATGTTACGCAAATTGAAAAAGCGATTACGTCACGGACTAAAGCCATTTTGCCTGTCCATTTGTATGGACAGCCTGCCGACATGGATCCAATTTTAGAAATTGCTCGTCGGCATAACTTGATTGTTATCGAAGATGCAGCTCAAGCTCATGGAGCCGAGTATAAAGGTCGTCGAGTTGGTAGTATTGGTGACATTGGTTGCTTTAGCTTTTACCCAGGCAAAAACTTAGGCGCATATGGTGAAGGTGGAATGGCAGTAACTAATAATCCTGAGTATAACCAGACAATGCGGATGTTACGCGATTGGGGACAGGAAAAGAGATATCACCATGTTCTCAAGGGCTACAACTATCGAATGGATGGTATCCAAGGAGCGATTTTGCGGGTAAAAATGCGCTATATCGAAGCATGGACTGAAGCGAGAATTGCTTGTGCTGCTAACTATAATCAACTCTTGGCTGAGTCTGGATTGGGACTTCCCACAGCATTACCTCATAACCGTCATGTTTATCATGTGTATGCCGTGCGATCGCCTCAAAGAGATGCTCTGCAACAAAGCTTGCAAACTCATGACGTGCAGACTGGTATCCATTATCCAATCCCTGTTCATCTCCAAAAATCCTATGCTGATCTAGGGCATAAGGTTGGCGATTTCCCACAGTCAGAGGCAGTAGCAAAAGAAGTCCTATCTCTTCCTATGTATCCTGAACTCTCCCTTGAGTCTCAAACTCAGGTTGCTAAAGCAGTACTTAGCTCTATTGGATAGAGGATTTCTATGTCTGATTTAGGAAAATCCAAGGTAGTTGCCGCCGTTCATGGACTACAAGAAGATAAGCTCGATCCTGACTTTGAAGTGCAATTAGCGGAATATCTTCGCAATCAGTATGATCGCCCAGCTTTAGTTGAACTTTATTCAAGGTTTGTAACTAGTGACGGTAATTTTGATGGAGTCATGCGGCGTGCTATTTGGCGTGCAGTTGCCCGTAAGTTTGGTCATAGTATTCAGATTGGGAATGGAGTTGGCTTTAAACATCTGGAAACCTTTGAGCTTGGAAATAAAGTTTTTATTGGATCTCAAAGCTATATTCAAGGTCGTTTTGATGGCACTTGCATCATTGGTAATCATGTTTGGATTGGTCCTCAAAGCTATTTTGACGCACGCGATTTAGTCATTGAAGACTATGTTGGCTGGGGACCTGGAGCAAAAGTTCTAGGCTCAGCTCATACTGGTTTGCCAATTGATATACCTATCGTCAAAACTGATTTGGAAATCAAGTCGGTCAGGATTAAAGCAGGAGCTGACATTGGCATGAATGCAGTTATACTCCCTGGTGTAACTGTTGGCGAAGGTAGTATTGTTGGTGCTGGAGCGGTGGTTACTAAAGATGTACCTGCCTATGCGATCGTTGCTGGTGTCCCAGCTAAGTTTTTACGCTGGCGTGAAGGATATCAACCCTTAGAAAACATTACAGAAACTGAAGATGAAAAATAGTCGAGTATTGGTTACAGGTGGAGCAGGTTTAGTTGGTTCCCATATTGCGGATCTTCTTGTTAAGGAAGAAGTTGCGGAAATTATTGTCCTAGACAACTTTACACGCGGACAAATGGCTAACCTCGCTTGGGCAAAGGAGCATGGCAATGTCAAAGTTGTGGAAGGTGATATTCGCGATCGCCAAATTCTTGCGGAAGTTACTGATGGTGTGGACATTGTTTTCCATCAAGCTGCGATTCGAATTACCCAATGTGCGGCTGAGCCACGTTTAGCTTTAGAAGTTATGGCTGACGGTACTTATAATGTCTTGGAAGCTGCCGTCAATGCTAAGGTCAAAAAAGTTATTGCTGCTTCATCCGCATCTATCTATGGCATGGCAGAGGAATTTCCTACCACTGAGAAACATCATCCTTACAATAACCGTACTCTTTATGGTGCAACTAAGGTATTCAACGAAGCATTGTTACGCAGCTTCTATGATATGTATGGACTAGATTATGTGGCTTTGCGTTACTTCAATGTCTATGGTCCCCGCATGGATATTTATGGTGTCTATACCGAAGTTCTAATTCGATGGATGGAAAGGATCATTGCAGGGCAACCTCCATTGATTTTTGGCAATGGTAAGCAAACTATGGACTTTATTTATATTGAAGACATTGCTAGAGCTAATATCCTTGCTGCTAAAGCCAATGTAACGGATGAGGTTTTTAACGTTGCAAGTCATGTAGAAACTAGTTTGAATGACTTAGCTTATAGTTTGGCGAAGGTCATGGGTTCAGATTTGAAACCTGAATATGGAGAAGAACGTAAAGTTAATCCTGTTGCTCGTAGACTAGCAGATGTAACTAAGGCTAAGGAGCTACTGGGATTTGAAGCTGAAGTCTCTCTAGAAGAGGGATTGAGCAGGCTCGTAACTTGGTGGAAAGAACAAAAATCCAAAGGAGACAAATAATGTCTGAGAATCTGCCAAATATCCCGATCGCTAAACCTTGGATGGGTGAAGCGGAAGCTGAAGCTGCTAGCAGAGCAATCCTATCGGGTTGGATTACCCAAGGTCCTGAAGTTGCTGCATTTGAGAAAGAGTTTGCTGATTATGTCGGTGCGAAACATGCTTGTGCTGTGTCTAATTGCACTACAGCTTTGCATTTGGCACTACTAGCAGTTGGAGTCAAGCCAAATGATGAAGTAATTACGGTTAGTCATTCATATATTGCAACTGCGAATAGTATTCGTTATTGTGGCGCAATACCTGTATTTGTAGACATCGATGCAGAGACCTATAATATCAATCCCAAATTAATAGCTGAAGCGATTAGCGATCGCACTCGCGCTATTCTTGTTGTCCATCAAATTGGGATGCCTTGTGACCTCAAAGCAATTTTAGAGATTGCCCGTCAACATAATTTGCCAGTAGTGGAAGATGCTGCCTGTGCGATCGGTAGCGAAATGCTATGGAATGGGACATGGGAAAAAATCGGTAAGCCCCACGGTGATATCGCTTGCTTTTCCTTCCATCCTCGCAAAGTTATGTCCACTGGGGATGGAGGTATGTTAACGACTTCTAATCCAGAATGGGATCGCCAGTTTCGGCTTTTGCGGCAACATGGAATGAGCGTCGCAGACACAGTACGCCACGGCTCTAAGCAAGTGATCTTTGAGTCCTATCCAATATTAGGTTACAACTATCGGATGACGGACATTCAAGCTGCCGTAGGACGTGAACAACTCAAGCGTCTTCCAGTAATTATCGAGCGTCGTCGCTATTTAGCACAAAGATATGATGAACTCTTAGCCAATATTGATGGTTTGACATTACCTACTGAACCAGATTGGGCACGAAGCAACTGGCAAAGTTATGCTGTAAGGCTTTCCGAGAAGTACGATCAAGTACAGGTAATGCAACAAATGTTAGATCAAGGGATTGCTACACGCCGTGGCATCATGAACACCCACCGCGAACCTGCCTATCAAAAGGAAGCTTGGCGTTGTGGCGCTACCCCTAAGAGCTGTAACTGTGAAGTAGGTAAATGCGATCGCTTAGTTGAGAGTGAAAAAGCTCAAGACACTGTGATCCTGTTGCCCCTTTTTCATCAAATGACTGAGCAGGATCAAGATCGCATTGTTCAAGCCTTGCAAAATCTGGTAGTGAAATAAATATCCTGAATGGGTGGTGTAAAGCATCACCCATTTCCCCAAATGGTGAAAACTTGTAGATCCAAGAAGGTTGCTTTTATGTATGACTCAATAGTAATTGGTGGAGGCATTGTTGGACTCTCAACCGCAATGGCTCTACTACAATCCAATCCCGATCTGCGAGTAGCAGTTCTTGAGAAAGAAAGTACTTGGAGTCAGCACCAAACAGGGCACAACAGTGGAGTTATTCATTCTGGTATTTATTACAAGCCAGGAAGTCTAAAAGCTAAACTCTGCCGTACTGGTTGTCAATCGATGGTGCAGTTTTGTCAGGAGCACGGAATTGCCCATGAAGTCTGTGGCAAAGTCATTGTAGCTACTGAACCTCAAGAATTACCATTTCTAGACAATATCTATCAGCGTGGTCTAGCTAATGGCATTGAGGTTGCAAAATTGACAGCCGAAGAAGTAAAAGAAATCGAACCCCATGTTAAGTGCATTGCAGGAATTCGCGTCTTTTCTACAGGAATTGCTGATTATAAGCAAGTCTGTCGTAAATACGCAGAATTAATTGAACTTTGGGGAGGTGAGCTTTTTCTCAGTACGAAGGTTGAAAAAATTGTAGAAGAAACCAATTTCCAAAGAATTGAGACAACCAATGGCATTTTTGAAACACGCAATTTAATCAATTGTGCTGGACTCCATAGCGATCGCATTGCCAAGCTTAATCAAGTTGATCCCCAAGCAAAAATAGTGCCATTCCGAGGTGAATATTACGAATTGAAGCCTGAAAAGCGATATTTAGTGAAGCATCTTATTTATCCTGTCCCTAATCCTAACTTTCCATTTCTTGGGGTTCATTTCACACGCATGATCGACGGTAATATCCATGCAGGACCTAATGCCGTTCTGAGCTTAAAACGTGAAGGTTATAACAAAACAGATTTTGATCTCAAAGACTTTGCTGAAGTAATGACCTATCCTGGCTTTTGGAAATTAGCATTCAAACACGCCGATGAAGGCATCCAAGAAATGATCCGCTCTTTTAGTAAAGCTGCATTTGTTAGGAGTTTACAACAGCTCATTCCTGAAGTTCAAGCTGACGATCTCGTACCTAGTCATGCTGGAGTGAGAGCACAGGCTTTAATGAATAACGGCAGCTTAGTGGATGATTTCTTGATCATCAAAAAACAAAATTCAATTCATGTTTGTAATGCACCATCACCAGCTGCAACTTCCTCTATTGAGATCGGAAAAGCTATTATAAAGCAAATGAATTGATATTTATTTTATGGTACTTTTCAAGTAAGTGGAGTGTGCTTTTGTTTTTATCTATAGCTGTCGCCATTCTTGTTAGACCATAAAAGCCAAATAGTGTAAGGCGTTGCTTTGCGCTCCTTTACACTATTTGGCTTTTGATTTTCATGATACAGGTTACATTACATAGTTGCTTTTAACATAGATACTTCAATGGGTGAAGGTATCTATCCAGATATTATGGAACTTTTGATTTTTTTTGCTGTTCTTTGGTTGCTATGGCTGATTAGTCCTAGATATTGGAAGCGCCGATTTATTTTACCAGTAGCTATTATTGGATTAATTTATCTATTTATCACTTCTCCAATTATGTTGACTTTGGCAAGCCAAGGGTTAACTTTTTCTATTCCTCAAGACTCTGGCGAAAAAGTTGATGCTATTGTGATTTTAGGACGAGGTGAATCATTAAGGAAACCACGAATGGTCTTGGGGAAAGATCTCTGGCAACAGAAACGTGCTCCTAAAATATTTGTTAGTGGAATGCTAGATGCTGAGGAAATCATTGCATATTTAGAAAACAAAGGAGTTTCACGCCTTGAAATAAGTGGAGAAAAATGCTCACAGAATACAGAGGAGAATGCTCAGTTCACGACAGCATTAATTTACCCACAAGGAATTCGGAACATTTTATTAGTAACTGATTCTCCACATATGTTGCGATCGCAAACTTTATTTCAAAGTTATGGATTTAAAGTTATTCCGCGGATGATAGACTTGCCAGTACAATGGAGCACCAACAAACAACTGAAAGCTGTTTTGCGTGAGTATGCAGCTTTAGTTAATTATCAATGGAACGGACAGTTAAGAAGTAGAACCCAAGAGGAGATCTTGAATCCATCTGAAAAAGTTAGCGATCGCCTCAAGAATTGGAATTGTCGAATTAATATCTAAAGTAAGTAGCTAGGCTAAATAAACTGAAAACCAGAGATTGTAACGCCCGCTACGCGGGCGTTACAATCCTTTAATACGCTCATCTACTTATAGAGGTGAATTTTCCTGAGAAATATCGCGATGAGGACGTAACCAAGAGCGCAAAAGCGACCAAAAACTTTCTATCGTATTGACATGAATCACGCAAGCGCACCCTTTCGGGGTGCGCTTCTAAAAACCATTTAGAATTGCTATTTGGGATTATTCAATTGTACGGGTTAGCAATACAGGAACAGTGGCATTGACTCGCACATAATCTGATACTGAGCTACCAAGGAGGCGATCAAGGTCAGGTAAACTGCGGGCGATCGAAGGGCGGCGATCAGGTGAGCCAACTAATAATAGGCTGGTATTCGACTCATCTGCTAATCGACAAATTTCTTTACCAGCATCACCAGATCCCACAAAGCAACGATATGGAATATTTAAACGCTTGAGTTTGGCACTAGCGTCAAGTAGTACTGGGTCAGTGTTTATAGTATTGTCATCTTTACGTTTTACAACCCTTGTCAAGAAAATTTCCACATCCTTAGCACCACTAGCTAGTTTAATAGCAAGATCGAGACTGTGCTTGGAAGCTGCTGAACCGTCAATAGAAACCATGATGTTGCGGATGGTTTTGATGTATACATCATCCTTAATGAGCAACATGGGGACATCAGACAATTGGAAAACATATTGACTGACAGAATTTGCCAAAATAGCTTGCAAACGCCCCATGCCACGGGAGCCCATAATCAGAAGATTGGCTTTGAGGTCTTCAGCAACTTTACAAACGACATCCTTGGGCTCCCCCTCTTTCAGAAGGGAGACAGTGCTATTGCCTGAGGATAGGCGCAAGCTTTTAATTTCTCTTTCGATAATCTTTTCACCCGCAAGACGATATTCGGTAATTCCTTCAGAATTAGTGGAGTTAGGAATAACGTGCAGAACATTAATTTGGGAACTTTGGATGCTAGGTAGAGCTAGCAGCATATTTAGCATTTCGCGCGATCGCCCTGAACCATCAACAGCCAATAAAATTTGTTGAAACATAGTTGTCAAACCTTAGATATTTGTCATCTGATGACAAGCAACGCTAACGTTACTCGTCATCTATAAAAATTTGCTATATCTTGAGTAAAGCTCAATTAAAGGGCGATCGCTGCAAAACGTTGAGATTCTTAAAAATTATTAGGCCTTGTGATGAAATTGCCTGAACCTTATATGTAGCTACAACTGCATCTCAAAAGACAAAAGACAGCACTTAGTGCTGTCTCTTGTTCTAGATCTAGAATAAATGGCACGAAGTGCTGGCTATTCTAGAATCATTATTAAAATCGCCATGTGAGTCTTGCTTCGCATGGCGAACATGGCTCAAAATGGCATATTCCTTAGCTAAACATCACAGAGGCAAACTCTTGCTTTTGTTCATTATTCTGTTCTAAAACTGGAATATTAACGGATTCAGTATTACTGGCAATGCGCTGTTTTTGGAGATCCAGAGCGGCTTTGATTAAACCTTGGAATAAAGGATGGGGACTACTTGGACGAGATTGGAATTCTGGATGGAACTGGGTGGCGATAAAGTAAGGATGACTAGGTAGCTCGATCGCTTCAACTAAGCGTCCATCAGGAGAAGTACCACTAATCACGTAACCTGAGTCAAGGAAAAGTGATCTGTAGGCATTGTTAAATTCGTAACGATGGCGATGGCGTTCGTAAATGACTGACTCATTATAAAGTCTATGTACAAGGCTATTAGGAGCAAGACGACAGGCATATAGCCCTAAACGCATTGTGCCACCGAGGTTAACCACATCTTGTTGTTCTGGTAATAGGTGAATGACAGGATTTTTGGATTCTGGTGAGAACTCAGCGCTATTGGCATCACTGAGATTTCCGATGTTGCGCGCCCAGTCAATCACCGCGCATTGCATTCCTAAACAGAGTCCTAAAAATGGAATCTGATGATCGCGAGCATATTGCACAGCCGCAACTTTACCATCGACCCCACGATGTCCAAAGCCTCCCGGAACAACGATCGCATGGACATCTTTGAGGAATTTCTCCGCGCCATAGGTTTCGATGTCTTCAGAGTTCACCCAGCGTAAATTCACGTTACTATTCAACGCGATCGCGCCATGTTTGAGGGCTTCGATCACTGAGAGATAGGCATCGGTCAAGCGCACATATTTACCAACGATCGCCACTTCTAACTGATGCTCTGAGCGATATAGACGCTCAACAAGGGTTTGCCAACTGCGAAGGTCGGGTTGACGTTGCTGCATTCCTAACAGACGCAATACTTGCTCTGCCAAGCCTTCACGCTCCATTGCTAGAGGTACTTCATAGATGCTCTTGACATCTTGCCCTGTCATCACGCACTCAGGTAGGACATTGCAAAATTCGGAAATCTTGTCCTTGATGTTTTGTGGTAAAGGGCGATCGCTACGGCAAACTAAAATATCGGGCTGAATCCCGACGGATTGCAATTCTTTAACCGAGTGTTGGGTGGGCTTGGTTTTCATCTCCCCTGCGGAGGCAATCCAAGGCATGAGGGTTACATGCATATAGACTACATTTTGGCGACCTACATCCTTACGAAATTGACGAATGGCTTCGATAAATGGCAGAGACTCAATGTCACCAACCGTGCCACCAATTTCGACAATGACGAGATCAGGATTGCCATTATTGGCTACACGATGAATGCGCTCTTTAATTTCGTTGGTAATGTGCGGAATTACCTGAACTGTACCGCCTTGGTAATCACCACGACGTTCTTTGTTGATGACACCTTGGTAAATTGCGCCCGTGGTAACATTACTCAACTTGGACATCGATGTATCGGTAAAGCGCTCGTAATGTCCTAAGTCAAGGTCTGTTTCCGCACCATCTTCGGTGACAAACACTTCCCCATGCTGAAAAGGACTCATCGTGCCGGGGTCAACGTTGATGTAAGGATCAAGCTTGAGGATTGCAATGGAATAATCCCTTGATTTCAGCAACCGTCCCAAACTTGCGGCAACGATGCCCTTCCCAATACTAGAGACGACTCCGCCAGTCACAAAGATATACTTAGCCATAAAATTTCGTTATTAGGGTGTATTGTCCTAATCATTTCGTAGACAATACTTAACAAAGTGATTATATAGCAGGGCTAGCAACCACTGTTTATCTGCCTATGTAGCAAAAACCAAAATATAAGTTGCGGCGCTTCGCGCCGCAACTTATATTTTGGTTTTTGCTATACTACCTCTCCATGACTCTGTTTGATTTAAGCAACATTTCAGGCGATCGTTCAGGCGATCGCTATGTCACGGTGATCGTTGATTGCATTGGTATTGATGATTTGCTGACCTATCGGATTCCTGAAGATGTTGAGCTTCAAGTTGGTGATATTCTCAGTGTTCCTTTAGGCAATCGCCAAGTGGGGGCGATCGCTTTGCAAATTTCTGATACTTCCACAATTGATGATCCCGAAACAGAAATTAAGGAAATTACTGCCGTAGTCAGTTCGGGGATTTTTCCTAAGACCTATTGGGAACTGTTAACGCGCACGGCTGATTATTATCGAACTCCTGTGATGCAAACGGTAAAAACGGCTCTACCACCAAAATTACTCGATCAGTCCCATTACCGCATCAAAATCAAACAATTAGATTCGCCGCAGGCGAATCTAAATTTTGCCAAGTCAGCCCAAATGGTGTGGGATTTTTTACAAGAGCATAAGGGAAATTCTAAAGGTTTAAGTCGTCGCTATATTCAGCAAAAGCTGGGTAGATATACAGGTGCAGGGCTAAGGGAGTTACAAAAATTAGATCTGATTGAAACAGTTTTAGAATTACCAAATCGTCCGCAACCAAAATATGAAGATATTGTCGTTTTAATCAAGGTTCCCGATAGCGAAATTACGGCTAGACAGACAGAAGTTTTAACAATTTTGCAACATCAAGGGGGAGAATGCTCCAAATCTCAATTATGTAAACTAGCAAAAACCTCCGCTTCTGTAATTCAGAACTTAGAAAATAAGGGATATGTCGTAATTTCTAAAAGAGAATCTTTGCGATTAGGTGGCAAAAGTCATACAGTCATCCGAGATCGCGCTAAAGCTCTCACCCCTGATCAAGATTTAGCCATACAGCAAATTTTAAAAGCGATCGCCAATAATAGCCCTTCACATTTTCTCCTGCATGGGGTTACAGGCTCAGGCAAAACCGAAGTGTATCTACAAGCGATCGCGACTGTCCTCGAAGCTGGGAAATCTGCATTGGTACTAGTTCCTGAAATTGGTTTGACCCCCCAATTAACAGATCGCTTTCGGGCAAGATTTGGTGATGCCAAGGTGAATGTGTATCATAGCCAATTATCCGATGGTGAACGCTTTGACACATGGCGCTTGATGCTGACAGGGGAATCACAAGTAGTAATTGGCACGCGATCGGCAGTATTTGCCCCACTATCAAACCTCGGCTTAATTGTGATGGATGAGGAGCATGACAATAGTTTCAAGCAGGATCAACCTCAACCCTGTTACCATGCGCGGACGGTAGCTCAATGGCGATCGCAGTTAGAGCAAGTTCCCCTTGTCATGGGTTCCGCAACCCCTTCCGCAGAATTGGTCTTTGCCCAGAAACAGCAGGAATTAATTTATTTGGAACTGCCTAATCGCATTGGCAATCGAGCGATGCCACCGATTGAAATCGTGGATATGCGCGATGAATTTAAGGCAGGTAATTACTCGATTTTGAGTCGCAAGTTACAGAGTGCGATCGCCGAAATGCTTGAGGCGAAACAACAAGGAATTCTATTCATTCATCGACGCGGCTATAGCACCTTCGTTTCCTGTCGCTCCTGTGGCTATGTTGCGGAATGTCCCCATTGCGATGTGTCTCTCTCCTATCACGATCCCATCTCACCCACAGCCCATCAACCCAAATCCGCCCATTTGCGCTGTCACTATTGCAACTACACCCAAATCCAGCCAAAATCATGCCCTCAATGCAATTCACCCTATTTCAAATATTTTGGTAGCGGCACTCAAAAAGTAGAACAGGAACTTACCAAATTATTCCCCAATATCCGCCTGATTCGTTTTGATAGCGACACCACCCGCAACAAGGATCAGCATCGTCTGCTCATCGATCAGTTCCGCGCTGGAACAGCAGATTTATTAGTGGGAACCCAAATGCTAACCAAGGGTTTAGATATTCCTCAAGTTACTTTAGTAGGTGTAGTTTCCGCCGATGGATTATTAAACTTTTCCGATTATCGCGCGGGAGAGCGAGCTGCACAGACTTTGTTACAAGTTGCAGGTCGTGCAGGTCGCGGAGAAGAAGATGGCAAGGTCATTATGCAAACCTACACCCCAGAACATCCTGCCATCCAAGCGGTTCAGAGCTATCGCCTTGAAGAATTCATGCAAACCGAACTAGAGATGCGGGAAGCATTGCGCTATCCTCCCAAAGGGCAAATGGTCTTGATTCATCTCAGTAGTGAGAATGCTCAGATAGTAGAGAACTCTGCGAATGAATTGGCAAAATATTTACGACAATTAGAAAATGATTGGGAAATATTAGGAGCGACTCCTGCCACGATCGCTAAAGTCGCTAATCGTTATCGCTGGCAAATTCTATTAAAATTCATGCCTGATGTTTTACCGAATGTACCGAGCCTAGAAGAGTTACGAATGTTAGTGAATGCTAAAGCCGTTAGAGTTGCGATCGATGTCGATCCATTAACAATTTTGTAGTTCAGTACAGCTTATTGAGGCTTTGAGGAGTACAGAAATATTTTTGAAAGCGTTGCGAAGCAACGCTTTCAAAAATATTTCTGGGTTACAAGTAAGCTCAAAGCGCTGTAAGTAGCTAGGCGCAATTAAATAACGTCAGTTCGGGTTAAGCTGGCAAATTTTAAAAGACCAAAAGTAAAACCCTTGCTACGCAAGGGTTTTACTTTTGGTCTTTGAGAGAGGGTTTGCGACGCAAACCCTCTCTCAAAGACCATTTCAAATTATCCCGAACTCACGTTAAATATAAAAAACAAAAATCTGCGACACAGGCTGCTCGTGCGCCACAGATTTTGTCTCTATTTTTTAATTATGTGAACGAACCTAAACGGTCATTGCTTGAACTGGTGTAGAGATCGTTCCCATTACTGGTAACTCACAACGATCTTGATACACACTCAAGTCGAACCAGAAAGTCGTACCCAAACCAACTTCACTCTTAATGTGGATCGTACTATGGTGCTTTTCGATGATGTTACGGACGATCGATAGACCTAAGCCAGTACCTTCAAGGGTATGCACTTTATCCTCGACGCGGTAAAAACGATCAAATACGCGATCGCAATCTTCAGCAGGAATACCGCAACCTGTATCTTCGACCTCGACCCTCACATAATTGACAATGCGATGGGGCTGAGTGGTAGTTTGGTCTTGCCAAGGATAAATACGGATCGTGACTTTACCCCCAGCTTCAGTGAATTTGAGCGCATTGCCAACGAGGTTAGATAACACCTGCAAAATCAAATCATAATTTCCCCAAATTCTTTCTAGATTTGGTGCAATTTCATGGATGAGATCAATACCCTTGGAAGAAGCATTGAGCTTATAGGTGCGTACCGTTTGTTCGATGGTTTCGGATAGATCGATCGCCGAGAAATGATATTGACGACCCGACTCTAGACGAGAGAGATCCAATACATCATTGACAAGGCGAGTCAGGCGATCAGTTTCGTTATTTGCTGTGCCGAGAAATTCTTTTTTCTGCTCTTCGCTTAGCTCATCGCCATATTCATGCAAAGTCTCAATAAAGGACTTGATATTAAATAATGGCGTACGTAATTCATGGCTGACATTGCTAATAAAGCGACTCTGAGCAGCATTTAGCTCCACCTCACGGGTGATGTCCTGAATCGTAATTGCGATCCCCTTAATCTCATTGCTGGAGCTAAGTACGCTAGTAATCCATATCCTAAAGGCATGGGCTAACACCGAGTCCCCCTTATCCCCCGATGCCATAATCCTAAATTCACCACCCTCGCGATCGCCAGTAGCAATTTGCATCAATGATCGTCCTAATTCTTCATTGAGACGCTCTGGCAAAATATTTAAAATACTTTTGCCTTTCCAGCCACTATTTTCCGCATCCTGTTCCCAGCCCATGATTTTAATTGCCGCAGGGTTAGCAAGGACAATTCGCATATCCGAGTCGAGTAATAACGCCCCATCAGCGATCGTTGATACCAAGGTTTCCAGCTTTGCCTTTTGAGCTGTTAACTCCTCAATGTTCTGTTCTTCATAGGTCTTTAACCTCTGAGCCATCTCATTAAAACTACGAATCAATTCCCCTAGTTCACCCCCAAAAGGTAGATCAATACGCTGCTTAAAATTACCACTGGCAATATTTTGTACCCCAGCCACTAGTTCTCGTAGTGGTCGCGTAATTGTCACCGCATTCGAGGCAGCCCCCAAAATTACCATTGCCCAAATCGACACGAATACAGCTGTCGTTACATCTAAGGTCAGTCCCGAAGAGGCAACTGCCGTAGGATTGGGATTAATTCCGATCGCAATAATTCCTAAGGATTTACCATCATGTTGTAGATTTACAAAAATATCGGTTACTTCGCCCTGTGGTGTAATATGCTGACGTACTAAAGGGCGATCAGGACGTGTCATCGGATCTTCAGGTAACTGAATCCTGCGCCTGATGCTCAGCGAATTTTGCACCTCATTGGAATTAAACGGGATACCATAAAAAATTTCGCCATCAGGATCAGCATAGAGAATGTAGCGAATGCTAGAGCTACTATCGTAAAATTCTTTAGATAGTCGCGTCACTTCCTCTAGATCATTTTTCGCAACTAAAGGGGCAACATTAGCAGCAAGTAACAATCCCAAGTCTTTGCCAAAGCGCGTATCATTGAGGCGAGCATCGGTCTGAATATCGTTGACCGCCCAAAATGTGACCGCACTCATTAACAAAGACACTAACAGCGTAATCAGAGCCATTAGCTTCGTTTGTAGTGAAAACTCTGTCCACCAACGTCGAGATGTATTATAAATTTGGATCAAAAAGTTCATCTTTTTGTAGGCATTTGTTAGATTTTTGTATGGCTTTTCGTTTAATATGTGCGATCGAAACGCAAGGGTAAGGATCTCAAGATGGATGAGGCTAGCATTGTCAGTGCGATACAGGCAGACCTTCAAAACTATAAGGTAAAAACCCAAATCCGCCGCAAAGAATCTCAGCTACATGTTCTAATCTCTAGAGCCGATGGAGATGAGATTGACTACGCATCTCTCTATAATATTGTGAAAAGCCGTGTTGATAAGCTAGGTATTGAATGGGCAAGTAGCTTAGTACTATATGGCAGAATCGCTGGAGCCAAACATCCCGAATGGCAAAGAAAAGGTGATATCAAGCCACCTTTGCCATTGATTGAACTTGATCTTGATGACCTAGAGGAATTAGAAGGGTTAGGAGAGCTAGGAAATCTAACTTTCCCAACAGAAACTAGCGATGAGACTATAATTCAGGGAAATGAGCTTGACCCAGACATTCCTGAGACATTTGAAGGTTTTAAGCAAAGCATTGAGAATGATCTGAGAAGAGCAGCTTTAAAAAATGGTACTGATACTCGTGTAAGTAGTAATGGTAATTACAAAAACGAACGGGTTGAAGATTTTTCTTTGGGCGATTTAGATTTAGAGGAATTTAAACTAGATAATCTCAAGCAAAATACTTTTGAGTTAGACAAACTAGCTCTAGATCCTTTAGATACAGATGCTTTTGATTTAAAGCATCCATCTTCAAGTCATCGATTACCTATCGATAAAGATGCTTGGGCAGATGATGATCTTGCCTTAGATCAAACTACAATGGCTATGCCTATGCCATTGCCACCACCACCGCCATTACCACCTACGAGACGAATTCCGAAGTCTGTTGATGACAATGAAAAGCAACCAGAACTAGAAAAGACAGCCGAACCTAAGTCTAAATCATTGCTTGTATCTAGTGTCTTTGTCATCGTAGCAATCAGCATCTTGGGGATATGTGGTTGGCTTCTATGGGAGCGATCAACTCAACAAAAATATATTACCAATGCCCGTGATTTAAGTAGCCAGCCCCTCAATCCCAAAACAGTTACAAAATTAGAATCCCTAACCGAAACCCGCAATCAATTGCAAACGGCTATTTCACAGCTAGACGATATCCCTGATCGCCCTGCTTCGTTGTTTACGGATGCTCAGGCTGAGTTAACAACTTTGCGACCAAAGCTAGAGGAATTTGATCGCAAGATTAATTTGGAGCAGGATGCGAATAAGAAGCTAGAGTCTGCAAAGAATGGCACAATTGAGGCAGCTAAGCTAGTTCAAAATCCACCGCATAAATCCACTGTTTGGAAATCTGCCCAAGATAAGCGTCAACAGGCGATCAAATTATTGGAAGAAATTCCTCCCGATTCTTTGCTATATGCAGATGCTCAAAAAGCACTCAAAATCTATCGTGCTGAATTAGTCCAAATCAGCAAATGGGTGGATATTCAACAAAGGGCTGAATCGGCGGTAGCTAATGTCAATCCTACTATCGTGAATCAGTTAAAGCAGTTGAAGAGCAAGGCTTCAGAGAAGCAGAAATTTTTACCTCAATGCAAAGTCATTTTGCAACCGCAAATTTCTAATTTTGATGGTCAAAGGGTAGGATTGCCCGCAGTTACTCTGACCGAATATCTATGTGCCTATTTCTGGAGTTCATAGTTTTGTTTTCCAGATCGGTTTGCATTTAGGCTCTTGCGGATAAAAAATATTTCACCAAAGTTATCTAGCTTCGACTTCGCTCAGCTAACGTTGGCTGAGCGGAGCCGAAGCCACAGGTACTTTAATAGCAAGTCCCTTATCGCTAAGCAATGCTTCCAATCCTTGCAGATTAACTAATTACGCCAAAATTTTGATAACTATTGGGTGGAATTTTCGATGACTTATTCTCTGCGAATTGTCGATATGGCTGAGAGCGATCGCCCAAGGGAAAGATTACTCAGCCAAGGAGTTCGCAGTCTGTCTAATGCTGAATTAGTTGCAATCCTACTAGGCACGGGACAGGGAGCAGGTAAACTCTCGGCTGTAGGGTTGGGACAGTTAATTTTGCAGACCATTGGCAGAGATCGCACTGGTGATCCTGTAGCGGCTTTGCAGACAGTATCTGCCGAAGAACTCATGCAAATTGAGGGGGTGGGACCCGCCAAGGCTACGGCAATTTTGGCGGCGATCGAATTAGGTAAAAGGGCCCTTTATGCGAAGCCGCCTGACTTGACCGAAGTGACCGATCCTGCGATCGCGGCGGCGGCTCTTAGTCAAGATCTGATGTGGCAACCGCAGGAACGCCTCGCCGTAGTCATGCTCGACAACAAAAATCGCATCATTGCTCAACGGATCATCACCATTGGCACAGCGACGGAAACCCTTGCTCATCCCCGTGATATTTTTCGAGAAGTTCTTAAAAGTGGGGCAGTACGTCTGATCGTGGCTCACAATCATCCATCAGGGAATACTACGCCTAGTCCTGAAGATATTAAGCTTACACGCCAATTGTTAGAAGCTGCGAGAATGCTAAGTATTCCTCTCTTAGATCATTTAATTTTAGGGAATGGAAGCTTTTCGAGTATTCGTGAAGTCTCAACATTATGGAAAGAAATTCCGCAATCAGAGTAAGATTGCAAAAAAAACTGCTGTCATAGAACATAAAAATTGTGGCTTCCCGACCTTTACCATCACCGATTTTATCTGGACAACCACTCACGGCACTTGCCCCGATGCAGGATGTAACCGATCTTGCCTTTATGCAAATGCTCAGCGAATATGGCTGTCCCGATTATTACGTGACTGAATATTTTCGGGTATATGCCAACTCTAACCTCGATAAAAAGATTCTCAAATCAATTACCTGTAATACGACGGGTAGACCTGTATTTGCTCAATTAATTGGCGAAAGCATTCCCGATATGTTGCGGATTGCTCAGCAGCTTACCAAATATCCGATCGCAGGAATCGATCTCAACCTTGGCTGTCCTGCGCCGCGTGTCTATCGCAAAAATGTTGGTGGTGGGCTATTGCGCGAACCTGAAACTATTGAACGGATTTTTGATGCTTTGCGATCGCAAATTTCGGGACTGTTTACGGTGAAAATGCGCGTAGGTTTTGACTCGACAGATAACTTTGAGAAGCTATTGCAATTAATCAATCAATATCAAATTGATCTGCTGAGCTTGCATGGGCGCACAGTCAAGGAATTGTATCGTGGCGAAGTGCATTATGACTTGATCCGCCGTGCCGTGAAAACTGTTAATTGTCCTGTGTTAGCCAACGGCAATGTCACTTCTTACCTCAAAGCCGAACAGGTTCTTCAAGAAACAGGTGCAGCAGGTGTAATGATCGGGCGATCGGCAATTCGTAATCCTTGGATCTTTCAACAAATTCGCGATCGCTTTGCAGGTAAACCTGTTCAAGTAGTTACCCTTGCTGATGTCTATAAATATATTGAGCATCTATTTGCGATTACTTGCCAAGATACACTCAGAGAGAAATCCCATGTAAATAGCTTGAAGAAGTTCTTGAACTTTATTGGTACTGGTATCGATCCTGAAGGCAAATTTTTAGCAGGAATGCGCTTGGTGCAGTCAAAGCAAGAGCTTTTTGATTTATGCGATCGCCATTTATTGACAAATCCTGAACTTCCCTTTGCGATCGAACCATACGAAAATCTAGTAGCGCGCCCCAGTTGTGAATCCTGTGAGTAAATAACGTGAGTTCGGGATAAAGAAAAGGACAAAAAAAGGGAGAAACCGATAAGCTGAAAATAAGAAAAACAAGTTCAGCGAAGTAACTCCCATGACTAATAGTTTAGAAGCCCTATTCTGCCATGTCGATGATTTTTGCAAAATATTTGAACCAAAATGGCGACAAATATTGCTGGGAAATGGCTTAGAGCAAAGACAAAGGACAAGATGTCTGAGCATGAGTGAAATCATGACGATCCTGCTCGCCTTTCACCAAAACCACTACCGAGACTTCAAGCATTTCTATCAAAAACAAGTGTGCAAATATTGGTGTCAGGAGTTTCCCAGACTACCAAGCTACAACAGTTTTGTCGAGTATATGGGTTCAGCAATGATGCCATTGTGCATATACCTCAAACATTGTTTTGGCGAATGTACAGGCATTAGTTTTGTAGACTCCACCGCCTTGGATGTTTGCCACAATCGACGGATACACCAGCACCAAGTCTTTAAAGGAATGGCAGCACGTGGTAAGACATCAGTGGATTGGTTCTTTGGTTTTAAACTACATCTGCTGGTCAATGAGTGCGGTGAACTGCTGAATATCCAAATTACTCCAGGCAATGTGGATGACCGTAAACCGATCCCTGATTTACTCAAATTCATGTTTGGCAAAGTCTTTGCTGACCGTGGTTATGTATCTCAATCTTTAGCATCTCAACTGTTCTAAGATTTTGGCATTGAGTTCTTCGCTAAACCCAAACGCAATATGAAAAATCGCTTGATGCGCTTGACTGATAAGTTGCTTTCTCGCAAGCGCTCGATTATTGAAGCGATCATTGACCAACTCAAAAATATTTCACAGATTGAACATGGTTACTGAGCTTGTCGAAGTATTCTCGTCATCGCAGTCCCATCAATGCCATGATTAATGTCATTTGTGGCTTGATTGCTTATTGTCACCAACCAAAGAAACCTTCTTTAAACATGGAGTGGGTTTTACCTTCTGCTTCTTAACCCGAACTCACGTTATTTACATGACAATACAGAAATGGAATAAATCTCCTTCTGTCTCAATCTTCTCAACTTTGGATATACAATCATCTAATTCTTCGAGCAATTCTTCAGCGAGATGTTGTCTACCTGAATCCAAAATACTGGAAATCTCAGACTCATTACTTGCCAAATATCCTCGCAAAGCTCTCAGCATTGGCAAAGCTTCTGAGGGATTAAACCACGATGCTCTCTCTGTTAATACTTCCTCATTGGGAAATTCCTCATTCTCATCTTCAGACATATTCAAATCAAAATCTGTCCAGTCAAGAAATGTGGAAAGCCTTGATAATTCCAAGCGATCGCATATAAGATCAAGTTTTTCCACAGCATAAAACAAAGCTGAATGATCCCAGTCATCACCTTCCGTTGTCTTATTCTTACTTAAAACCCAGATTGTCGTTCCCATTAATCCTAATCCACTCCAAAAACAATAGTCGTCTGCTTTTAGCAGATAGCACATTCACTATTTATTGACACGATTTTTTAAGTCAGCGATAGATGCTAACCAATCTTCATATTCCTCCGTTTCCTGCCATAATTCGTTTAGTTCAGAGTTATCGCTGAGAATACACTCGATCGCTAAATGAGCTTTTTGAACTAGAGCAGTTGATGGTTGAATTTTGTTGTTTGCCACCCACTCATCGAGCCTCTCGGAATAGGCACTCCGTTTGCCCCAATTTCCTTGCAATCTTGCAATGACTTCGATCGCTGCGATCGCTTCAGTAGCTTCCGAGGAGTCCACCCCTTCTTCACCAGAATTCAGCACTACATCAAGAGCAGCTTCTACTAACGAGAGGTCATTTACTTTTTCCAGTTCATACGTCCAGTCACAAGCATCATCATTACCAAATGCATCAACAGCCCAAGTTCCCATAAATTTCAACTCATCATTTGTAAAAATATGCAGCAATTTTCTAGAGCTTGCTTAAAATCAGATAAAGGAATATCTAAAGTTTGGTCAGTTTCAGAAAACTCATTCCAGATCGTTACTTTTTTAGAATTGATTTTAAGCCCATAGGCATTACCAACGCCTTCTAGTTCATTGCGATCGCCTATTTCAATTTCTTGAATTGTTTCTAAAAGATCTGTACAGACTTCGATCACACCTTGCACTTCGGTCTCAAAGTATTGACCGAGCAGTAAATACTGTGCGTCAGCATCAGCCTTGAAGTAGCCTTCCGCATCTCTATAAAACTGGATATTAATCATCGGCGATAGATAGGATAGGCGGTGGTAATTGTATTTGTCGTTTTGTTGTAGTAACCCTCGATTTTGAGTCCACTTGGAGAAGTACCTTGCCAAGGTTCCTTAGTTTTATTTGCCGATGCAAAAGCACCCTGAATTTCTGTCAAAACTTGTCCCTGAGACCAGCGATCGGGGAAAAAAGTAGAACTGGATAATTTGCTGACCCATTTACCCGTATTTAGATTGCGAATTTCAACGCGACCTATATACACACCTTGCATATTCGGCATACCTGTGAGCTTGACCATTCTCGCATTAGCAGCATCCTTGCCATTGAGTCGATGGTGATAGCCCACTGCTAATCCCTTGCGATTGATTTCCCCTTCAAAAATGTGCTTTTGATTAATTGTGAGTGGCTTCGCAACTGGGGCTTTGGCAATGGTCGTATAGTTTGAAGGCTGAACAATCACTGCCGCAGGCTTGGTTGGTAGCTCAGCAACTTGAGGGCTGAGGAAACCTGCGCTAAATATTGCCCCCAGTGATGCGAAGCCAACAGCTAATTTAGAGATCATGGGATTTGCCATAGTTTTGAAGCTACTCTAAAAAATCGGGTGAAAAATTGAGATAATCAAGGGCACAATTTACTTAGGTTTTATGATAAGTCATAGAACCTTAACCATCCAATACAAATAAGGAAAATTTTAAACTGTGGCGATCGCAAACCAATACAGCTATTACACCGAAGATTATCGGAAATTTCTAATTATTCGGATTTGGCTTTGATGATGTGAATTTGCTCGATTAAATCGATTAAAATACACAAAATCTCTTATCCCTAAAAAAATATGATTGCGGCTAGAGAAAACCTTCCTCAACTCACTCCTCAAGAATACTTTGCTTGGGAAGAAAAGCAAATTAACAAGCATGAATATATTGAAGGGAAAGTCTATGCTATGAGTGGCGGTAGCGTTAATCATGGACGTATTGCTATTCGATTTACAAGTTTATTTGAGTCTCATCTCGATGGAAGTCTATGTATTGTCGGCAACTCAGATATCAAGGTAAAAACTGCTAAATCTCAGAACTACACCTACACAGATGTCAGCGTCACTTGTGACGATCGCGACAAAACCACCACCCAATATATTACCTATCCATCCCTAATCGTTGAAGTTTTATCACCCAGTACTGAAGCCTACGATCGCGGCGGGAAATTTAGACTATATAGGGAAAATCCAATATTACAAGACTATCTATTAGTTAGTTCCACTAGCATTGAAATAGACCTCTATCATAAAAAAGATAATGGAGAATGGATAATTATCAATTACAAAGAGGGAGATACGATCGAGCTAAAAAGTATCAATCTTAGCTTTGCGATCGACCAAATTTATCGAGGACTAGTACTGACAAATGATGCTGAGATTAGCCAAGAGGGGTGAGTATTGGCGCGATCGTAAACCAATACGGCTATTACACCGAATTAATCCCGTCCCATAATTCTGCGATCGGCTTAGTTCTGCCATTCATCACATCATCCCAACCTCGCCGAAAACTTTCTACAGCAGGTTCGAGTTCTTCTGAGTTGGTTTAGCTTTTCATTCAATTGGTTTATGTAGATTGTGATCAGTAACTTTAGCCTTTGGATATTGCTAATATTGTATCGCCTAATTATTCAATAATCTGGGCGGCGAAATGCTCTTGGAGGAGACGATGGATAAAGCGATAGCGTCCACCAACGCGCTGTAGTAGCATCCGCTCGGTGCTCTTGAAGACATCAGACAAGTCCTAAACTATGCAGCTTAGGCTATCTCAGATCAAACTCATGGTGTTCTAGCGTGAAGAATATCCGATTACTTGCAGATGTTCATATCTCACCCAAAACAGTTGAAGACTTACAATAGATGTATATACAGTCTGTGGTTCAATGAGTAATCACTATCATCTATAGGAACATTTTTCATCGTGGCGATCGCAAATCAATATGGCTATTACACCGAAGATTATCGGGAATTTGTGATTACAAATCCGCGCACCCCGCGCCCTTGGTTTAACTATATGTGGAATAGCCAATATGCAGGGCTAATTTCCCATACAGGCGGCGGCTTTAGCTTTTTGGAATCGCCACGGGATAACCGCATCAGTCGAATGCGCTATAACTGTCTGCCTTGGGATCGCCCCGGACGTTATGTGATGGTCAAGGATAGCGCCACAGGGAAATATTGGTCACTGAGTTGGGCTCCGACGATTGATTTGAACTATGACTTTTATGAATGTCGGCATGGGCAGGGCTACACGAAGATTACCACTGAGATTAATGGAATTCGTGGAGAAATTACTTACTTTGTGCCGACAGATACCAATGCGGAAGTTTGGCGCGTAAAGTTAACGGAACTTTCAGGGCAAGCACGCGATTTAGAGATTTATTCATTCTTAGAATTGTTGATGGGCAATGCTCTCAATGATCAGATTAATCAACCCAATGACAAGCATTTTACAGATATTCATTTTGATCAAGATTTGCAAGCTTTAGTTGCTACGCGCCGCTATTGGGTTTTGAATAAGGGAGTTTCCGTTAAGCAACCAAATATTGATTGGAAGTATCAGATTTATTTCTCGCAAAGTTTGCCGATCGCTGGTTTTGATAGCAGTTTAGATACTTTTATCGGCAGATGGCGATCGGAAGCAAATCCTGTTGCCGTAGAAACAGGGGTGATGCAGAATACAGAGATTACGGCGGGTGATCCTGTGGTGGCTTTGCAGTCGAAGATTAGCTTGGAAGCGAATAGAACTGTTGATTTTGCGGTGACTTTAGAGATTGCGCCAAAAGAGATCCCCCCTACCCCCCTTGTAAAGGGGGGCAAGATTCTAGAAACTGTCGATCGCCAATTTGAGCAGCTTAGACAGAAATGGGATGCTCATTTGTCCTGTGTGCAGGTGCAAACGCCCGATGAAGCTTTTAATGCGATGATTAATGTCTGGAATCAGTATCAGGCGGCAGTAACTTTTGATATGGCACGAAATTCGGGCTATTATCACGGTGGATTGTTGTTTGGGACAGGAATGCGCGATCGCTTTCAGGATATTCTCGGCGTGGTGATGGTCGATCCTGCGCGAGTGAGAGAAAGACTGATTAAAGCCCTAAACTTCCAATTTAAGGATGGTTCGACTTTACATAATTATTTTGTCCTGACAAATACAGGCGAACGCACTAATCATTCTGATACGCCTTTGTGGATTCCCTTTGGGATTGTGGAATATCTCAAGGAAACGGGTGATTTTTCGATTTTAGAAGAAGTAGTTCCCTATCATGACGAGACTTCAGGCACAGTCTATGAACATTTAGTAAGGGCGCTAGACTTTGCGATCGCTAATACAGGTGAACGTGGAATGCCGCGCATTTTCACAGGTGATTGGAATGATACCCTTGACCATGTGGGCGCACAGGGCAAAGGTGAAACCACTTGGGGCGCATTTTTCTTGGGCTATGTGCTGAAAAAATCTCTGCCCGTCTGCGAACAACAAGGCGATCGCGCAGCCTTAGATCGCTTCCAAAAGTTCTACGAGCATTTGCACCAAGTGACCAATGATGTCTGTTGGGATGGCAAATGGTATTTACGCGCCTTCCGAGACAATGGCGAACCCATCGGCGTATCGAGTGCAACCCAAGGCAAAATCTTCCTTAATGCCCAGTCATGGGCGGTGATTTCGGAACTTGCGCCAAGCGATCGCGCTGATAAAGCAATGGCAAGTAGTCGTGAATATCTGGCGACACCTTTCGGAATGCAGATTGTTGCACCATCCTTTACGGAAATCGATGATACTGTTGGGTTAATCAGTCGTTGCGTCCCCGGGAAAAAAGAAAATGGCGCAGTGTTTAATCATGCTTCCTCATGGTTTGTGCTAGCTTCCATTCTCAATGGGGATACAGAATTTGCTTGGGAAATCTATCGCCGCATGATGCCGATTAATTCCTCACAGGCGACTGAGACGAAATGCGATCGCTTTGAAACCGAACCATACGTCTATCCTGAATATGTGACCAGTCCCGATCATGAAACCCAAGGTCAGGCAAGCCATTCATGGCTCACAGGTACAGCCGTATGGATGCTTCGTATTGGCATTGATTATATTTTAGGATTCCAACCCACATTTACAGGAATGATCATCGATCCGCAAATTCCGAGTGAGTGGTCTGGCTTTACGGCAAAGCGCAAGTTTCGCGGTAAGACTCTCTCGCTCACAGTGACTAATCATTGTGAAGTCAAACAGATGTTGGTCAATGGGCAGGTAGTGGAAGGAAACTTTATTGATCTTGCTAAGTATGACGGTGATGAAATTGCGATCGCAGTAAGTCTCTAATGATCTATATCAATGAAAGGTTTGCTTAGGACATAAAACCCAAATAAGTGAAGGTGGCACTTCGTGCCACCTTCACTTATTTGGATTTTGCTTTGTCCTATCTATCTCTTGCATTGATATATCAATAATTTAGCGATCGCTCATAATGCTGTGCCTACCGCTAAGCGGTAGGCACAGCATGACGAATGTGAAAAATAGCCAGATACGCTCAGTACTTTTTACCATTTTTTAGTCATTTGAGCCTTACGAAGCAAGGCTCAAATGGTGATAATCGAACTCACATTATTTTAAGAAGTAGAGAGAGGCAAAATGAGACGACTGAGAATGCGGTTGTCTTCTAATTGATATAGAGATAATTCCCCACCTGCTTCTAACATCAGATTTTGACAGATCGCTAAATGTAAGCCGGGAGGTTGATCTAGTAATGATGGAGATAAAGGATCGATCGCCCTACCTTGATGTAACTCTTGGAGCAACGATGCATCCACTACACCATAATCAGTAATCGATAGCTCTAATAGTTTTTCATCGATTTGGCGACACCAAAGATCAATACGACCACCGACTTCTGAGCGTCCACAGGCAAATAGCAATAACTCATTGAGGATCATCTCCATTTTGGCAATATCACCACCAACGACGACATTGGCTTGATTATGCACCTGTGACCAAATCTGCCGTTGCTTCACGAGGGAATCAACTCTCTCTAAGGCACGTTTTAGCATTCCTGCAAGTGGTGCAGTCTCATAGTTAGGTCGCAAACGCCATTGCTCTTTGCGGATAATCTGAGGCAGTGACGAGAGCGAACCCTGTAACTGTTTGAGAGAACTTTGCAAAGTGACGTTATTAATACCACCAGTGCCATTAGCACGTGAATCTGCATCTAGTAATCGCTGTACACCACCACTGACAGTGCGATAGATATCTTCTAAACGACGATGCTTGTACCAATTGAGGCGTTCTAGCTCTTGACGGTTATGTTTGAGGTGCTCCACGAGGATCAAATGACGGCGCGACCATGCAAGCTGGTTGGTCAACATATTAAAGGCTTGCAACTGGCGATCAACCCAGCGCCGTCCTACGCGATCGGCAACTAAAATCATCCCTGTGGGCTGATGATCGGGGGTTGTTCGCAATGCTGTCACCATCAAATGACCAAGGGCAGGGGCATTAAGCCAAGCTCTAGTCTGTTCTGGCAAATCATGGATGCTGAGTGGCAAAATTCCTTCACTTTGAATTGTCCATTGCACAAGGGGATCTTCTTCGATCGCAATCAGTGTCTCGGTAACTGTAAGTTGATACTCATCACGGCTGCTAAAAATCGAGGCAATTTGCCCCCCTTGCCTTCCGGGAAGCCATACTACCAATACCGCAAGGGGGGATTGAGTTACTTGAGCCATTAATTGGGTCGCCGTATGGTGCAACTTATCAAGGGAGTTGGCCTGCTGTAAAGCAACTAACCCAAATTGCACCGATTGATGGGACTTTTGACGCTCATCGGATAAACGCTGTAATTCGTTTTGGTGAACGATTAAACCAATTTGTTGAGCAACTGCTTGTACCATCTCACGTTCTGGGCGTGACCATGTGCGTGGAGCTTCATGGGCAACTGCTAAAACAGCTTCTAAGGATTTGCCAGTTGAAGTACTACTGACAATCATCGATCGCACATCGAGATCAAGCAATGAAGTTCTCCATGACAAGAACTTGAAATCACTATCGAGATTTTCTACCGTTGCCGCATCGGGGGACTGCTCAAGCATCTGGAAATCAACAGGCGCTAAACCAGGCAATAAATTGGGAATAGGGCGACGATTTTTAGGGTGATACTGAAAATCAATCCGAAAAACCTCATTGTCTGAATCATAGGTCGCAACCCAAAAACGCTCTAGACCAAGACGTTGACATAGTTGCTCTGCCGCTTGTTCTAGAGCCTGTTGCCAATCATTGTTGGAATAAATAGCTCTGGCAATTCCAGCCGTCAGAATTTGATCGGAAGCAATGCGATCCACTGTTACTTCCATTTCTTCTAAGGGAGCCGTGATAGCTGCTAACTGGGCTGCACCAAGGACAAAATTACGCTCATCATCTGTCCAGAGACGCGGTTCATCACCTTCTACAGATAAAAAGCCCAATAGCTCTGATTGGAAAAAGATCGGCGCAATAATAATTGAAACTGCACCAAATTGCTCCATCACCCGATTGTTAATTTCACTTTTGGTCATGGATTTGGCATCGACCACTACCACAACCTGATCTCTGGACAGAGCCTGATATAAACCAGGAGCATTTTGTACAGTTACACCTGCTGTATTATCAATAGCTTGCTTTGATTTGGGTCCTTGTTGGCGATTGGCAACCCTGCGCCAAAAATATTGATGTTCACGCTCAAACCAATAGATATTGGTGTGATCAGGCATCACAAAACTATGGGTTTCCTGCACAATCTCTTCAAGACGTTCAGTCAAGGTCGGGATATTACGAATTTTGCCAAGAATTTGCAGTAGGGGTTCGTCGGGGCGTTTGGTGTTGTGGTAGTGCCATTCGGCATCAAGGCGGCTGAGAGTCGAGCCAAGAGTACCTAAAACGACCGATAGCCTTGCTCTTTCTTCATTGCGAGGAGTCACATTCCATTGTGTTGAACCAAGTAACACGACACCAAAGCTGCGATCGCGATGATAAATCGGCCAAAGCAAAGTCCCTTGGATATCAAATTTTTGGGCGACTTTTTGCCACTCACCACTACGTTTCTCTTGGCGTAGATCAGCGATCGGGACAGGTCGTCGTTGCAAAATCACCTGATCGAGTAAATCTCCTGCATTGAGAGCAAAGCGCTCTTTTAAAAACTTGATTTCTCCAGCAGGGGTAGTACCACCTTTTCCTGTGAGGCGATGGTTTTCTTCGTCATACAGCCCAATCCAGATCAGTTTGTAATCAAAATTATCTCGAAGATAATCGAGAGTAGCAGTTAATAGGTTGTCAATACTATCTTCATCACGCAAGAACTGCATGATTCGCCCAAGGTTAACAAACTGGCGATCCCATGGGTTAGCTCCTGCTTGACTCATATTTTTGCCCTGACGTTTTTGACTTAGGTATGGTTAGCGGCGTACCGTAGAAAAGTTTCAGTTTCCTGAAAGCAGTTTATGGAAATATATTTACAAATAACTTTTCATCATAAGCGTACAATCTTTAGCTCAGAAAGTCAGCAACAGGTCATACTTTTTCAACACTTTGATCAACTTTTGATTAACTTTTATAGCATTCTTCATCAAAATACGACGTAATGTTAGGTAATTTCAAGCTACTCGACTAGCCATTCTAGCGATCGCTCACCGATTTGGAGAGGGATGCTCACAGCTTTACCAAGGCGTGGGCGTTCTTTGGTATTAGCAATAAATGTTTGCACCTGATCGACTACGCCCCAATCACTTAAGTAAGAAGCGATGGTATCAAGATGTTGCAGAAATTCGACTTCATTCATCGAAAAGGACTGCTGCTCTTGATAGCGCCACATTACTTGCAAAAAGATTTTGCCTTGAGTTTTTCGTAATTGTACATCATAGGAAAAATTCCATTTTTTCGCGATCGCTTGACGGAGTTGTATGCCTGTCATAGTTTCTACATTTTTTGCTTAACACATCTTATCTCAACTGTAATTTATTACCTACAGCGCTTGGTGCTCAAACCCTCTCAAACAGACCTGTGGTGATCGCGCTGCGATCACCACAGGTCTTTAGTTTGTATAGTTATTAAGGCTCATGCGGATAAAAAATGTCCCATCAAAGTTATCTAGCTTCGACTCCGCTCAGCTAACTTTGGCTGAGCGAAGTCGAAGCCACAGGTACTTTAAGTCCCTAAGCGATCGCTTTACCTAGATGCCCATTAGTTGCTTGGAGCATTTGCGTGGCAATGATTGTATCTACACCTTTCCAGTGCATTAATAACGCTAATTTCACACTTCTACCCGATCGCTCTAATAAGTCTGCGGCCTCTACACGGCTGAGGGATGTGAGGTCACGGATGATCCGAATGGCGCGATCTTCGAGTTTGCTATTGGTGACAGAGACATCAATCATGCGATTACCATAAACTTTACCTAGTTGTACCATTACACCTGTCGAAATAGTATTTAGGACTAGTTTAGTAGCTGTGCCAGCTTTGAGGCGGGTTGAGCCAGCTAAAATCTCTGCCCCGACAAGGGGGCGAATCTCGATATCGTACTGTATCGGAAATTGCTCGGCAGGGACACAGCAAAAAAAGATCGTCTTAGCGCCCCGTTGTTTCGCTTCTTTTAAAGCTCCATGCACATAGGGAGTTGTCCCCCCTGCCGTGATCCCAAAAACAACATCGCGCTCGTTAATATTTCTCTCTTGGATGGCGGCGGCTCCGTCATCCTCACGATCTTCAAGGGCTTCCGAACTGCGTACCATCGCATTCATTCCACCCGCCAAAATCCCTTGGATTAACTCAGGATCGCTACAAAATGTGGGAGGGCATTCCGCCGCATCGAGTACACCGAGCCTTCCACTCGTTCCTGCGCCAATGTAAAACAATCTGCCGCCATGGGTAATTGCTTCAGCAATTACCGTAATCGCTTGGGCGATCGCCTCTTTTTCCTTCCCCACTGACTCAACTGCCTTGAGATCTTCTTGGTTAAACAGTTCCACAATTTCTAGAGGACTGAGCCGATCCAAATTTTGGCTATGGGGGTTTGCCTGCTCTGTCAACAAATAACCGCGATCGCGATTTTGACTCCCTAACCCATTACCCTGCAATCCCACATCTGATTCACTAGCCATCAAAACTTTCCTTATATTCTCTACCTTGTTTCTTCTATTGCCCAAACTCAACTCTAGCTTTTTCGACAATTTCAGCAGTAATCGTATCACTCCCTGCCGCCTGTGCAAGTTGCTCAATTCTTTGGCGAGCTTGCGATCGTACAAAATAGGGAATATTCTTATATTTGACCTTGGCTTCTGTTGTCCAAGTTAAACCTTCAAAATAATCAGAATCTGGCATAGCTTTGTTTGATGTGATGTATTGTATTGATTTTGATATTGTTTAGGACTTACACAATTCTGAGAATGGACGGCATTGCTACCCATACCCTTAGGTTAGTATGCCATCACCTCAGTTCACATCAAGTCTTGCTTCGCGTAGATTTACAATCATATGCTTTTGGTAATTATTGCTGCACAAGAAAAGCTATAAATTCATGGCAACTTTAGATTTAGGAAGGTTACGGTAATCTCTATAACAAATAAGATATTTAAAAAGTCACTAATATATCCGTAGTTTGAGCAAAAATAGGACTATGAAGAATAACTTCGATAGAGCAATCCTAAATGGTCTGTAGTCCAGCTTTTTGGAACAATTTCCACAAACCCCAAAATCTACAAATGATTTAGGACTGATCTATCCAAGTAGCCAACTTGTTAGGTTTAAGCATATGCTTCTCCACCAAAAGGATTTACCTGTAAATCCTCAAAAGCATCAATTTCTTGTGAAAGTATTATTTCTTTCTTTAGTGATCGCGATAGTGATTATTCTTGGTGGTGGCTGGTTAGCATTTCAATGGTTTGGACAACGCATCAACCAAAACACAAAAGAAGAACTTTTAGCAATCTCGGAATTAAAATCTAAGCAGATCCAGCAGTGGTTATCTGAGCGCAAAGCTGATGCACAGATATTTGCAGGAATCCATTCATTAGAACAAGTTCTCAAATCAACTCAGCATCTGGATAAGGATCTAGTTGTTCATCAAAAAGCTTTGCAAGATGCAGTCAAAATGACTAAAGATGAATATGGCTATAGTCGCATTATTGTTCTAGATCAGGCAGGTCATGTAATTGCGCCAATTCTCAATCAAGACTCAGACTTAGCTCCTGAAGTGTTGTCTGTTTTTCAGCAAAAAACACTACGATCATCATACTATGCGGGTAAAGCAGAATTAGTAGACCTTCATTGGCAAGAAACTCCAACAGGGAAATCGATTGTGCATGGAGTAATTGCCCCTATATATGATCATTCCAATGCCTCATTGCCATTGATAGGGGCTGTTTATATGGAATTTGATGCTTCCAAATATCTATTCCCTCTCCTTCAGACATGGCCAACTTCTAATTTGACCGCCGAAACATTATTGGTGCGCCAAGAACAAACCACCTTAAGATACTTGACTCCTCTTCGCTACAAAGATAATGCACCACTAGAACTTACCAAGTCATTTGATGATCATGAAGTATTAGCAGTACAAGCATTGCAGACCCATCAATCATTATTGCAAGGAATTGATTACCGAGGCACTAAAGTCATCGGAGCCTCATATTTGGTCAAGGGAACCCCTTGGATCATGATCTCTAAAATGGATCAAATAGAAGCTGATACTGAGTTGAACCAACTGGCGGCTGTTATTAGTGCCCTAACGCTATTATTCATTGTGATCGTGCTCTATATTGCGAGACAACTATGGAGAAATAGTGAATTAGTGCTACTTGCTTCACAGCAGCAATCTGCAATCGATCATGCAGCCATTATTGAGCATAATGCTAAGCGTTATAGCACTGCGATTGAGACTTCCATTGATGGATATGCTTTGTTTGATCGCCAAGGCAAGTTTATTCAGACCAATGATTCTCTAGCCCAAATTACAGGCTACAACAATGAAGAGCTACTAAATCTCAGTATTTTTGATCTAGCGGTAGATGACTCCCTTGAGATCACGAACTTTATCGCTAACTCTAACAAAAACCAAAAGCAAAGACTCACACAAAAATGGCAACGCCAAGACAAACAAATTATTGATGTTGAAATTGGCATTTCCTATTTTATCGAAGGTGAAGGTCAATTTTTTATTTTTGTACAGGACATCACTAATAGCCTGAAGATTCAAAGGCAACTTGAGCAATCTACACAACTGCATACTTTTTTGAGTCGAGCCAATGAAGCGATTGTGAGAAAACGCAATCCACAGGAGTTATTACAAAAAATTTGTGAAATTGCGATTGAGTATGGAGGATTTCAATTAGCTTGGGTGGGCATTCCCAATCCTGCCACGAAAATGATTGCAGTCACAGCAGCAGCAGGTTCAGCAATTTATTATCTAGAAAATATCCAAATCTCCATAGATCCTGATCTAGAGATTGCTCATGGTCCCACAGGCAAAGCCATTCGCGAAATCCGTCCTGTAATTGTCAATGATTTTTTAACAAATTCAATTACCACGCCTTGGCATGAAATTGCCCTAAAGCATGGGATTAGAGCTAGTGCGACATTTCCTCTACGCATTGACAGACAAACTATTGGCGCGATTATGTTTTATTCGTCAGTAATCAACTACTTTACTGATGATGTCATCGCTTTACTGAAAGAACTAGCGGAAGATGCTGAACTTGCTCTAGCCTTAGCTGATTCCGAGAGATTGCGAAAACAGGCTGAAATCTGTCTCAAAAAAAGTGAGGAGCGGTTTCGCTTAGCACTGATTAACGCTCCATTCCCGATCATTCTCTATACTGAAGAGAATGTAATCCTGCAAATCAATCGTGCTTGGATTAATCAATCTGGTCATGCTGATCGCTATATTCAAGAGATTAATCAATGGACTGAAAAGTTTTGTCGTGACTATTTACAACTACTTAAACCACAACCAAACCTAGATAGCGATCGCTATATAGATCAGGAAATCACATTAACAATTGCTGATGGCTCACAGCGTATTTGGCGATTTGGCTCAGCACTATTACCCAACCACCTAGATAGTAAATCTGCTGCTATTGCAATGGCGATAGATATTACAGAACAGAGGTTAATAGAACTGGAGTTAAAACAGAATGAAAAAAAATTTCGAGATGCGATCATCAATGCTCCTCTGCCGATCATGCTTCATGCAGAAGACGGAGAGGTATTAGCGATTAATCGGGCTTGGACAGAAATGAGTGGCTACGAACTTGCTGATATCCCTACAATTGAGGAATGGACAAAAAAAGCCTATGGCGATCGCCATCTACAGATGCAAGATGTGATTAGTAGCCTTTATGAAACTGAGGACATTCACAACAGTGGTGAATTCTCAGTAATTATCAAAGATGGCTCTAGTCGAATCTGGGAATTTGGCTCGGCAAATTTGGGACAAATTGCTGATGGCCGCAAGACCCTAATTTCGATCGCTACGGATGTAACTGAGCGCAAAGCCAACGAATTAGCCTTACAAAAAGCGAAAGAATTAGCCGAGGAAGCCAACCATGCTAAAAGTTCTTTCCTCGCTAACATGAGTCATGAATTAAGAACCCCTCTCAATGGCATCCTTGGCTATGCTCAGATTTATTTAACTGATCCTGACTTTACTCCTAAGCAAAAAGAAGGATTTCAGATTATTTACCAATGTGGTAGTCATTTACTTGACTTAATTTCTGAGATTCTTGACCTATCAAAAATAGAAGTACGTAAGCTAGAGCTTTGCCCTACAGAAGTAGAATTCCCCAATTTTTTGACTGGCGTAGCCCAAATGTGTCGAATTAAGGCGGAAGAGAAAAATTTACTATTCCATTCTGAAATTTCTGATCGCTTACCTTTTTTTGTATTACTGGATGAACAGCGCCTGCGACAAATCCTGATCAACCTTTTAGGTAACGCAATCAAGTTTACTGACTTTGGCAGCGTAACCATGCAAGTCGAGGTGCTCGCCGAAGACTCTCTCGAAGATGAAACATCCACATCTCAATCTACAGCGATATTATCAGATGAATTAAAAGACAAATCAGTAGTAACAAGCAAAATTCGATTCACGATTAGCGATACAGGTAGAGGGATTGCGGCTGATAACCTGACTCAGATCTTTCTACCTTTTGAGCAGGTTGGCGATCACCATAATCGTCCCAATGGCACAGGGTTGGGATTAGCCATCTCTCAGCAATTAGTAGAGATGATGGGAGGTAAGCTCTGTGTTGAAAGTGAACTGGAGAAAGGCAGTCGCTTCTGGTTTGACTTGGAATTACCCGAAACTAGTGCTACGATCTTTAATCAAGGGACATCTAAATCAACAAAAAATCGCGTAATTGGCTATGTGGGTCCTAAACGGACGATTTTAGTTGTAGATGACAAATGGGTAAATCGTAGCGTCATTAGTAAGTTGCTGGAGTCATGGGACTTTAATGTAATCGAAGCAGTCAACGGACATCATGGGATTACTATGACAACCTCTAACTCCATCGATGCCATCATCACCGATTTAATTATGCCTGTACTGGATGGATTTAAAATGGCTCAGATGATTAGAGAAATGCCACAATTTCCACATATTCCTATTTTGGCAATTTCTGCTAGTGTCTTGCCACAAGATCAAGAAAAAATCTTAGAAGCGGGCTTTAGTGACTTTTTAGTGAAGCCAATTGAAGCAACAACTTTGCTCAACAAACTAGCTCAACATCTGAATCTATCTTGGATTTATGCCGAATCTCTGCCATCTCCTCCATCTCCCGATTTGTATAATGCAGATCCTCATCAGACTATTCCTCCAGATAGGGAACTCACGATCATTCGTAATGCCTTAGAGGTTGGAGATTTTAAAGCGATCAAGCAAGAAGCTCAGCGAATTGCTCAACTAGACACTCAATATCAGTGGTTTGTTAATCACCTAGTCACTTTGGCACAGGATTTTGACGAAACAAGCATTTTGCAGCTTATCAACTCAAAGAATGGGCAGGAAAAGTCATGAACGGCAGTCAATCAGCAGTTATTTTTATAATCGATGACAATCCTGCCAACCTCAAAGTACTGTCACAGGTGCTAGAGATTTCTGGTTATAAAATTTTGATTGCAATGGATGGCAAGAGTGGGCTTGACAGGATTCATAAAGCTCTACCTGATTTGATTTTGTTAGACATCATGATGCCGGGGATTGATGGGTTTGAAACTTGCAGACAACTTAAAGACTCAGAAAAAACCCGTGATATCCCAGTGATCTTTATGACTGCCTTAGCTAGTTCTGGAGATAAAGTAAAGGGACTAAGTTTGGGGGCGGTTGACTATATCACAAAGCCCTTTCAACAAGAAGAAGTAATCGCAAGGATTGAACTACATTTAAAATTACGCAGACTAACTCAGACTCTTGCTGAACAGAATCAACAACTGAAAGCAGAAATCAATCAACGCCAAAAAGTAGAAGACCATTTAAAAATTCTCTCTAGAGCTACGGAACAAAGTCCTGCTTCTATTGTAATTACTAATGTAAATGGTGAAATTGAATATGTTAATCCCAAATTTGAGGAAATCACAGGCTATAGCTTAGAAGAAGCTAGAGGGCAAAATCCACGGATCCTGAAAACAGGCTATACCTTACCTGCAGAATATGCAACTATGTGGGAGCGGCTAGCAGCAGGAGAGAAATGGTACGGAGAATTCCAAAATAAGAAGAAGAATGGTGAACTATATTGGGAATTTGCCTCTATTTCTGGCATCAAAAACAGTGAAGGTGAAATCACCCATTATGTAGCAGTTAAAGAAGATATAACGCAACAAAAGTTGGCAGAGCAATCTCTAAGAGAGCTAAACCAAGAGTTAGAAGAACGAGTGCAACATAGAACAGCAGCTTTACAACAAAGTGAAAAGCAATTGCAGCAGACTAATGAGCATCTCATGCTTAGCAACCTTGATTTAGCACGTGCGACAAGGCTTAAAGATGAGTTTCTCGCAAATATGAGCCATGAGTTACGCACTCCTCTCAATGCAATTTTAGGACTGTCCGAGGCTTTGCAAGATGGCTCATTAGGGGAACTAAGCGATCGCCAAAAGCAATCTCTACATACAATCGAAAGTAGTGGTCAACATTTGCTCCAGTTGATTAATGACATTCTCGATATTGCCAAAATTGAATCAGGCAAATTAGAACTACATATCGAAAATGCTTCTGTGAGGAGTCTCTGCGAAGACAGTATGACCTTTGTGAAGCAGATTGCCCTCAAAAAGAATATTAAATTAATATCGCTAGTGAGCGATCGCTTTAACAGTCCACAAAGTTCCCAAATTCATGTTGATGAATTAAGAATGCGCCAAGCCTTAATTAATTTACTATCCAATGCAGTCAAGTTTACCCCTGAAGGCGGCAGCGTCACTCTGGAAGTTTCCGTTGAAAATGATAGTAATCAAATGCCCTCAGTATGCTTTGCTGTTCGAGATACTGGTATTGGCATTGCTCCAGAAAATATTACTAAGCTATTTCAACCCTTTATCCAGATCGATAGTGCGGTCAATCGACAATATACGGGTACAGGATTAGGTTTATCCTTAGTCAAAAAAATTGCCGAATTGCATGGTGGCAGTGTCAGTATTGAGAGCAAACTACATCATGGTAGTTGCTTTAAAATTAAATTGCCTTGTCAGCAAGTAGCTGTAGGTCTGATCAACGATAACCAAGCTAATTCAAGCCAAGCTAATCATTCTGAATATCCCCAGTCAGCCAATCAAGGGGATATTACACAGGTCAATGTTCTAAACGCAGAGTCTCCAAAGTTGCGATCGCCTCTACGCACAAGTCCTCCCAAAATTTTAATTGCTGAGGATAACCCCAGTAACGTTCAGAGTATTTGGGACTATCTAGAAAGCAGAGGATATCAGTTGTCATTGGCTAGTAATGGACAAGAGGCATTGGATGCAGCGATCGCAGATCATCCCGATATCATTTTGATGGATATTCAAATGCCCCAAATGGATGGGCTCACGGCAATTAAATATATTCGCGCTAATTCTGAATTAGCAAAGATCCCTGTGATTGCCCTGACGGGTTGTGTGATGGTCGGAGATCGCGAAAGGTGTTTAGAAGCAGGCGCGAATGAATACCTAACTAAACCAGTCAAACTCAAGAACTTAACCAATATAATTCAGCAATTTTTATAGTTTTGCCCTGCTCTGCGGGGCAAAACTATAAAAATTGCTAGCTCCTATTGATAACGCTGAAGTAATTCCTCAAGTTTAGTCACAGGCGATCGCGGCGGAAATCTTGGTAATTCTTGCTCCTGTTGGCGATCTTTAAGTACACACAAGACAGGAATTTCGTACTGATAGCGATCAAACCATGTGGAATTAGTGGTAATGTCCCGAATCTCTAGATCAAAATTCACATTTTTGACCTGTTGTAATTTTGTTAGCAAACCCTCGCACAGACAACAACCTTGCTTGCTATACAAAATTAGTTTCATAGATTTTTTGTTGAATTCACTTTTACTATGTTATATTAATAAACCGTTAAGGACGCATAGCTCAGTTGGTTAGAGCACCACGTTGACATCGTGGGGGTCGATGGTTCGAGTCCATTTGTGTCCATAGTATTTCTAACGGCTATAGGGCTAAGTATTGATTAGAATAGTGTTATAGCTGTCACCATTCTTGTTCGGAAATCAAACCAAAAATAGTGTAAGGTGGCTCTTCGCGCCACCTTACACTATTTTTGGTTTGTCCTAATACATGTGACTATAGCTATGCTAAGCCGCGGTCACTTGTGTTACAAAAAGAATAGAAAGGCGGCGCGAAGCACCGCCTTTCTATTCTTTTTGTCCTGATACACTGGGCGACAGCTATAACACTATAAAATTCTGAAGAATGTCATATCATTTTTGGTAGCTAGCCTATCAAAAGCACAAACGTAGTGAGTATTCATATTGAATTGACAGTAATATTTAACAAGGCTAATACACATAGAATTTCTCGTAGCACAAACTTATGACTAGCCTCAAAAATGCCCTTGAGGAAATCGTTGTCGTAGAAGTACAGGAGCAACTAAAGCAACTGAGCAAGGCATCACGTGAAACAATTAACCTTAGTGAAGTAACTGCCTTTGCTCTGAACCGTTTACCAGCACTATACGCTAGTACTAGCCGAGGTTGGTTACAACAGCGCAAACGTGCTCATAATGAATTAAAAAATCAAGTTGTAAGTGCTGTTCAACATGCATTATTGGGAGTAAAGCGCGATCCACTCCGCAAAGTCAATCAGATTGAGGCTAGCAAAGTTGAAACCCCAGCCCATGTTTTAGCTAAGCTACAACAGCTTTTTAGTAAACCATCTCTGGTTTGGCAAGATGTCCCGCAGGCTTTTCAAGAAACACTCACCTTAGTGACCCACTCCCCAGAATATGCAGGATTAAGTATCTATGAGCGCAATCGCATTCGGGAAATAAAAGGTTATTTACAGCGTAAGGGGCATCATCATGACCATGAAAACTGGCATCAGCAAAATAATGAAATACCTGATCCTGAGCTAAATTCCTATATTATTTCTGCTTCTTATGCTCTCACTAATGTTCTTGAAGGTTTAGTACAGCAGGAAGTCAAAAATCAATTAGTGCATATGGCAAATGTTTTGCCGCGCAAGGTTGGTATTGATGATGTATCTGCCTATGTTCTGAATCGTTTGCCGCCAATGTATGCAACCACCGAGCAAGGTGTAGCTTGGCAAACCCGAAAAGCAAAAGATCAAATAGCAAGTCAAATTGAGTCAACGGTGATTCAAGCAATGATGACATTAAGTAAAACACCTCGTCGTCTTGCCGATCCACTTCCATTGCTGAAGTTTGAAGAGGATTGTGAACAGGCAATTAAAGAGTTACGACTCATTTTTCAACGGGATGATATTACATGGCGAAATATCGCCGCCCTCGCAGAATATGCGATCGCCCATGAGCGACAGGGGATGACATATTGGCGGCAACAGTGGCGGATGCTAGGACAAATTTATAGCGAAATGTATTTGAAACCAGGGGATGCGGAATTATCATTAAATCAAACATCTGAAGGCGAAATTTTAATCATCCAAACCCATACTCGCGAAGCCTTTGGTTGGCTAGCCGATAATCCTAGAAACCTAGGAATTAGTACATTACGTCTTTTTCCTGCGGTTGCTGAAATTGAACTTCACTCGACTTTCTTAGACTTTTCTGTTAATTACACCCGTGAAGAAATGGCAGCAGACGGAATTATCTAAACAGAAAAATCAAAACCCTAAAGAACTTGGTGTACGCGCAGCATACGCCAAGTTCTTTAGGGTTTTATATTTCGCTTCACTCAACTGCTCAAATAGTATTTCCCAATCTAGTGGAGTAGAGTTTTGTTTGCCCACCTTCGGTGGGCAAACAAAACTCTGTAAGACGATACATAAGGCGGTAAAGTAGAGCCAGATCTAAAAGCTTTTGTATTTTGTGTATGGCTTTTCAACGTGCTAGTGGCATTTTGCTGCATCCAACCTCATTACCCAGCAAATTTGGAATTGGGGACTTAGGAGAAACAGCTTATCAGTTTATTGAGTTTTTATCCCGTAGTGGTCAGAAGCTTTGGCAAGTCCTACCCCTTGGACCTACAGGATATGGTAATTCTCCCTATATGAGTTTCAGTGCGATCGCAGGCAATCCCTATCTCATCAGTCCAGAGCTTTTAGCTAAGCAACATTTACTCAAGGAAGAAGATTGGGCGGATATTCCTGAATTTGATCAAGATCGGGTTGATTTCGAGGTAGTGATCCCTTACAAACGCAATTTGCTCGAACTTGCCTATACGCGCTTCAAACAGGGCTATGTCGATCAAGATCCCCAGCACCATCATGATTTGTATTTAATCCAAGAGCAGTTCAAAAAGTTTTGCTATGAAGAGGCTGACTGGCTCGAAGACTATGTACTGTTTATCACCTTGCACGAAGCAAATTCTGAAATTACATGGAATAAATGGGAAGAGGCGATCGCTAAACGTGACCTGCAAGCACTGCAACAAAAGCGCGAAGAATTAGCAGATCAAATTCAATTTCATCGATTTTTGCAATTTCTCTTTTTCGATCAATGGCTAAAGCTAAAGCAATATGCCAATGCTCGCAATATTCGGATTATCGGTGACATTCCCATCTATGTCTCACACCATAGCGCTGATGTCTGGGCAAATCCTGATAACTTTGCCCTTGATCCCGAAACTAATGAAGTCGCATTGATGGCAGGAGTACCGCCTGACTATTTCAGTGCTACAGGTCAACTATGGGGAAATCCTGTATATAACTGGGAATATCTCCAAGAAACGGACTTTGCATGGTGGATTGATCGCTTCCGATTTTTAAATCGCTATGTCGATATTATTCGCATCGATCACTTTCGTGGATTTCAAGCCTTTTGGCAAGTTAAAGCTGGTGAGGAAACTGCTATCAATGGTGAATGGGAACTTGCCCCTGGAGCCGAGTTATTTAATAGACTCAATGAAGTGATGGGAGAGTTACCCATTCTTGCAGAAGACCTTGGCATCATTACCTCTGAAGTGGAAAAATTGCGCGATGATTTTAACTTTCCTGGGATGCGCGTCCTGATGTTTGCTTTTGGTGGTGGTTCTGATAACTTTCATCTCCCCCATAACTATGTGCGTAATAGCGTTGTGTACTCAGGAACCCATGACAACGACACTGCCGTAGGTTGGTGGCAAAGGGCGAGCAAGTACGAAAAGAACTTATTTTATCGTTATGTCGTGGGCTTTGCTACAGGGGAACCTATTAACTGGGTGTTGATCCGCATGGCAATGGCATCGGTATCAGTGATTGCGATCGTTCCTCTACAGGATGTTCTTGGTTTAGACAATAGTGCAAGGATGAATGTCCCTGGAACTGCCACAGGTAATTGGGGCTGGCGCTATAGTGATCCCGATTTACTCAACCAAGATTTGAGCGATCGCTTGCTAGAAGTGACGCAACTCTATAGCCGTTAAGTAAACTCAGCAACGTTATAGATTTTTGTGCCACCTGCTACGCAAGTGGCACAAAAATCTGAGTCTTGGGCAACTTGACACATAATTTGGTATGACAATATATAACTATCATTAAATAAATTTCACAAACGATTCCCATAAGGTCGTTCTGCCCAAAACAATGTCTTCCCTTGCTGTTGAAGCTTTATTCATTATTTTGCTGATTATTGCCAATGGTGTATTCTCGATGTCTGAACTAGCCATTGTTTCAGCTCGGAAAGTACGCTTAGAACAATGGGCAAAAGAAGGAAACGCAAAAGCTAGAGCTGCTTTAAGATTGATTAGCTCACCTAATAATTTTTTATCCACCACCCAAATTGGGATTACTTTAATCGGAATTTTGAGTGGGGCTTTGGGGGGCACAACTGTAGCCAGAAGCTTAAAAGAGATATTGGATACGATCACAATTATTAAACCCTACAGCGAAACTCTCAGCTTTTCGATAGTCGTTGGAATTATCACTTATTTATCTCTTGTTGTCGGAGAGCTTGTCCCCAAGAGATTGGCGATGAGTAATGCTGAGCAGATTGCCTGTAATGTTGCCCCACCAATGAGATTTCTTGCCAATATTGGCACACCGATTGTGTACTTACTCAGCGCCTCTACCGAAGCATTGTTGAGTATGTTAGGAATTCAAGCCAATGAAGAGGCTCAAGTTACTGAAGAAGAAATTAAAGTGATGATTGCTCAGGGCGCAGAGTCGGGGATGTTTGAAGAAGCTGAACAAGACATGGTAGAAAGAGTATTTCGTTTAGGCGATCGCCCTATTAAAGCTCTAATGACTCCCCGCACTGAGATTGATTGGATTGACATTGATTCTCCATTTGAAGAAACGCAACGCGAAGTTCTAGAGAGTGGTCACTCCAGATTTCCAGTAGCTAGGGAAAATCTGGATGATTGTGTAGGAATTGTCGATATTCGAGAATTTCTCAATGCGAGTATCAACGGTGTACCGATTGATTTATTAAAAGTGAGTAGTCCTCCCCTATATGTCGCGGAAACTGCCAGTGCTTTGAGCGTTTTAGAGCAATTTAAACAATCAGGCGATCGCGTTGCTATGGTCACTGATGAATATGGCGGTGTCGAGGGCATGGTTACTCTTACTGATCTTCTTGAAGCGATCGTGGGAGATTTGCCATCAAGCGATCGCCAAGGTGATCCCGATGCAATTCAGAGAGAAGATGGTTCTTGGCTGATTGATGGGATGATTTCTAGCGATCGGCTTAAAGAGATTCTCGAAATTGAAGATTTACCCTACGAGGAAGAGCGCAATTACCATACACTTGGTGGACTGATGATGACTTATCTTCGTCACATCCCAATGGTTGGCGAACATTTTACTTGGCAAAGAATCCGCTTTGAAGTAGTTGATATGGATGGTAATCGAGTTGACAAAGTACTCGTTAATTTATCACCATCGCCAACAATACCAGAGGGAGATACAAAAGGTAATTCTAAACGTACATAGAGCCAAGAGATTTTGGTATTGCCATTTGAGCCTTTCAAAGCAAGTCTCAAATGTAAAAAATGGTAAGAATCGCTAAGCGATTCTTACCATTTTTTACATTTGTCGAAATGACGTTGTATTACCTTGCAAAATATTGTATCTTAGTAAACGACGGTATTCCCATCAAGATACCGTAGATTGTTTCCCAGAAGATATAAGCTCATGAGTTCAAAACAACATCCTTTGACATTTTTTAAATTCGCCTTCAAAGCGATCGCCCATCTGTTTCGTCATTTATTTATGTCTAAATTTGGACGTAGCTTTATATCTTTCTTCCTAATTGGCGCGACTATTAGTGTCACGATGACAGCCTGTACGGGTGGTAATAACAACTCATCAGGTAGTGGCAAAAAGGATGTTGAATTAACTCTTGTTTCTTTTGCTGTTACCAAACAAGCCCATGCAGCCATTATTCCTAAGTTCGTTGAGAAATGGGAAAAAGAACATAATCAAAGAGTTAACTTTAAGCAAAGCTATGGTGGTTCTGGTTCTCAAACCCGTGCTGTAATCGATGGATTAGAAGCGGATATTGTTCACCTTGCCCTTGCTGGTGACACTGCCAAAATTGAAAAAGCAGGACTAATCGATAAAGGTTGGGAAAAAGAAGCGCCTAATGATGCGATCGTTTCTAAGTCTGTAGCTGTCCTCGTTACTCGTGAGGGCAATCCTAAAAATATTAAGGATTGGTCAGATTTAGAAAAGGATGGTATTGCTCTAATTACTGCCGATCCTAAAACATCAGGTGTTGCTAAGTGGAATTTCTTAGCTCTTTGGAATGCTGCGGCGAAAAAAGGTGGTAGTGATGCAAAGGCTCAAGAATCATTAGTCAAAGTTTTTAAAAATGTCCCCATCTTGACTAAAGATGCTCGTGAGGCGACCGATGCTTTCTTTAAGCAAGGTCAAGGTGATGCATTGATCAACTATGAAAATGAAATTATTTTGGCTGGCAAAAAAGGACAGAAGATATCTTATATTGTGCCCGATGTGAATATTTCAATTGATAATCCGATCGCTGTAGTTGATAAGAATGTCGCCAAACACGGTACAAAAGAAGTTGCTGAAGCATTTGTAAAATTCCTGTTTACCCCTGAAGCTCAAACTGAATTTGCCAAACTTGGTTTCCGTCCTGTTAACGAAACTGTTGCTAAAGAAAAGCAATTTGCTGATCAATTCCCAGTAGTTAAAGAACTTGCTACAGTAACAGACTTGGGCGGTTGGGAAGAATTAGACAAGAAATTTTTTGCTAAAGGCGCTACTTTTGATCAGATCCAATCTCAAATCAAGCGCTAGAGCTTGACCTCATAATTTCTATACAAGGGGATAAAGCCCCCTTGTCTCAGTATCTATTGAAATTGACGACAATATGGCAACGACAACACCTCCATCAACACCTGAAAAGCAGCGATCGCACCCCAACGCTTTTCTCACAATAGTATCCAAAATTCCTTGGACATGGGTAATCACGATTATTTACCTTGCATTTTTACTAATTTTGCCGATTATTGCCATGTTAGTAAAAGCTTCTAGTGAGCCATTAGAGAGTTTTTGGAAAACTGCTACCACACCAGAAGCTCTATCTAGTTATGAAGTTACCTTTGTAACAGCCTTCGCTGCTGCTGCCATTAATGGCGTATTCGGGACTTTGATCGCGTGGGTATTAGTACGTTATGAGTTTTGGGGTAAGCGATTTTTGGAAGCTGTAGTTGATTTACCCTTCGCATTACCTACTGCCGTTGCAGGTCTGACTCTTGCAACTGTCTACAGTGACAAAGGTTGGATTGGTTCCCTATTTGCACCATCTGGCATCAAAATTTCCTTTACTAGGCTAGGTGTGTGGATTGCAATGATGTTTATCTCGCTCCCTTTCATTGTCCGCACTGTTCAGCCTGTTCTCTCCGAGTTAGAAAAGGAAACTGAAGAAGCTGCTTGGTCATTGGGTGCATCTAAATTTCAGACCTTTATACAGGTCATCCTACCGCCGCTCACACCTGCAATCTTGACTGGTGTAGCACTTGGCTTTTCCCGTGCAGTTGGCGAATATGGCTCAACTGTAATTATTGCTTCTAATACTCCTTTTAAGGATTTAATTACCCCTGTTTTGATCTTCCAAAGTTTAGAAAGATACGACTATGTAGGTGCAACGGTAATCGGTGTTGTCATGTTAGCCATTTCTTTCGTTAGCCTCATTGCAATTAACCTCTTACAGGCATGGAGTAAACGTTATGGCTAAGTTAGATAGTCCTTTTAACGGGATTGAAAGCGATCGCTCTCAAAATTCACCAGACCCCAATAAAATTGCGGAGAAGAAAAGCTTTGCTCCAGCAATTTTAATTACGATCGCTTTTCTATACCTAGGACTAGTACTTTTACTCCCTGCCGCCAATGTATTTGTGACTGCCTTTAGCAAAGGCTTTGCACCGATCTTAGAGGCAATCAAACGTCCTGATTTCCAAAATGCGATCAAACTCACGATTGCACTAGCCGTAATCGCGCTACCTCTCAATACCATTTTTGGATTAAGTGCTGCTTGGGCGATCGCCCGAAATAATTTTCCGGGCAAAGCTTTATTACTAAGCATTATCGATCTACCCTTCTCAATTTCCCCTGTAGTCGCAGGTTTAATGATTGTACTGCTATATGGTCGTCTGGGCTGGTTTGGCTCATGGCTAGAAGCTCATGACATCAAGGTTGTATTTGCTTTTCCGGGGATGTTACTTGCAACCATCTTCGTCAGTATGCCTTTTATTGCCCGTGAGGTCATTCCTGTATTGGACGAAATGGGAACCGATCAAGAAGAAGCCGCACGTACCCTTGGTGCAAGCGACTGGCAAATTTTCTGGAAAGTAGTGATTCCCAATATTCGTTGGGGCTTACTCTATGGCTTGGTGTTAACCAATGCTAGAGCAATGGGAGAATTTGGCGCTGTCTCTGTAGTTTCGGGAAATATTGCCAGTAAAACGCAGAGTTTACCTCTATTTGTCGAAGAATCTTACAAACAATACGAAACAGAAGTAGCCTATTCTGCTGCTGTACTTTTAGCTCTATTAGCTGTAGTGACGCTGATTCTCAAAGAGATTTTAGAACGCAAAACTAATAAAAAACAAAGTTAAAGTCCTATAAAATAATGCCCCAAATTTTGTGGCGTAGCGAAACCGCAATAATTGGAGCATTATTTTACAGTTCCAATGGGTATGCGTTAGATTGCTTACTACTATTAACTTAACCTTGTCCTCTATCCAACTACTTATACCAATTCACGAAAGTGTGACAACACTTTTGTGAATTGAAAACCCAAAACAGTCAGGATTTTAAAACCTAAAAATGGCTATGCCATTTTTAGGTTTTGTATAACTTTACCTTTCCTCAAGCACAATTTGAGTGGTGTAGGCTTCACACCACATCTCCTCAATATGTAATTCATAAACAATAAAGACTATTAAGGAGTTTCTCTAAATGACTATTGATACTCGTTCTATAATTCAAGATATTAGACTTCGTATTCCTGAAGATCTTCATAGTGAGCCTGTAATTTCACAGTTGACCTCCCGTTATGGATTAGTTGTCAATATCGTATCGGCAACTCTAGGTGTAAATGCTGGTAGTGGATGGTTTCACCTTACCCTCAAAGGTACTCATGCCCAAATTCAAAATGCGATCGCCTATCTCAACGACCTCGATATTGAGATTTGGGAAGATGAACACGACTCCAATACAGGTTTGTAATTACAAGGATAATTGCCATTATCTGGAGATTGACTCAAGGCATAATACAAAAAATCCTCAGTTTGTTTGCAACTAGTTACCTAATTTGTTATATTAAGTATCCGTTCGGCGGCATAGCCAAGTGGTAAGGCAGGAGTCTGCAAAACTCTCACCCCCAGTTCGAGTCTGGGTGCCGCCTTAAAAAAGACTGGTTGCAACGCAATCAGTCTTTTTTTATTACCAAGCTGATGTTTCTTCCGCAATTTGTTTGCCTTCAGTTTGTAAATATTCCAAAAAAGCTTGAGCAACGACAGATAGTTGTTTGCCCGCAAGATGGATTACATACCAATTGCAGGGAATCGGAAAATGCTCAACGTCTAATACTGCGATCTGTCCTGAAGCGCCTTCTAAAGCGATCGTGTGACGCGATAGGATTGAAATTCCTAAACCACCTGCGATCGCTTGCTTAATTGCCTCATTACTCGATAATTCCATCTTGACTTTAGGCGTAATTTTATGGTCATCAAACAATTTTTGGACATATCCTCTTGTCCCCGAACCCGACTCTCTAGTGATAAAAGGTTGATCGGCTAGCTTCTGAATCGGAATATTTTTTTCATTTGCCAAGGGATGATCATGATTGGCAAGCACAACTAAAGGATTTGCCAAAAATGGATGAGCTTTGACATCTGGCTCATCAGGCACTTGGCTGAGAATATATAAATCATCTTTGTTCTCAGACAATCTTTCTAAAATGCCGCTATGATTTGTCACTTTCAGAGATATTTCTACACCAGGATAGCGCTGACAAAAAGGTCCTAGTAAACGTGGAATCACATATTTTGCAGTTGTTACTACCGTAATTTTTAAATATCCCTGCTTTAGCCCCTTCATATCCGCAACACTCATTTCAAATTGCGATATGCGTCCAAAAATTTCTTGACAGGTGGCAAATAATTCATGCCCAGCCTGAGTAAGAAATAGTCTTTTACCAACTTGCTCAAATAAAGGCATCCCAATCGCTTTTGTCAAATGCTTAATTTGCATAGAAACGGTTGGTTGGGTAAGAAATAGCTCCTCAGCAGCACGAGTATAGCTACCATGTCGAGCCGCTACTTCAAAAACCTGCAACTGGTGTAGCGTAATATGGCTTGCTAATTGAGAATCAGATAGGCGGTAACTCATAGTAGGCAGCAAAATCATAGACTATATTCTATGATTTTAGCATCAATATATATTTTTATTCTATGTATTTGGTTTATATAATCATTTAAGGAATATGCAAAATGTCTTCTTTAGGAAGATATTTTTATGTTTCTTTTTGCCATAGGCAAAAAGAAACAGGTTATAAAGGCTTTAAAAGTAGGATCACAATGAGATTTAGGCAACAGATTACAAATTTATGGCGTTATCTGACGATCGCCGCAAAAGACGACAGCTTTTTAAAAGCTATTAGCACTATCGAAAACATTGTTTCTAAGGTGTTAGCGATCGCTCTAGTATTTGTGATCTTTATTGCTCTATTCGATCTACTTAAGCTTTTGATAGTTGACCTATTTTTCACAGATCCTAAAGGATTTTTTACTGCACCACTTCTAAAAATATTTGGGATGTTCCTCAATGTGCTCATTGCTTTGGAACTAATGGAAAATGTCACAGCCTACCTCCGTCAGCATGTAATTCAGTTGGAGTTAGTCATCATTACGGCACTGACTGCGGTTGCCCGTAAGATTGTGATTTTTGACACTAAGTCAGAAGATGGCGATCTAACAGGTTTAGCGATCGCGGTTCTATCCCTATCAATTAGTTACTGGATCGTCCGTAGTCAAAATCAATCGCGGAAGCACTAATCCAACGTCAGGTCGATTTAAGCTGTCAAATTTTAACAGCCGAATAATAAAAGTCTTGCTAAGCAAGGCTTTTATTATTTGGCTTTGAGAGAGGTTTTGCTACGCAAAACCTCTCTCAAAGCCCGTTTCAAACAGCAGTTTCCGATCAAATGAACCATAAGATATTTTCTGCAAGGTTTGCGAAGCAAACCTTGCAGAAAATATCTTGGTTTAGTTTTGAGCGCAAAGCGCTGTAAGTTTTGATTGGCTATATGGTTTGCGGAGTTGCGATCTCCTGATGCTGCCAGATGTTAAAATTATGCTAAGTATTTAGTCTGTAATATAAAAAACTTACCTACGAAGCTATATGACACAATCATTAACAAACTTTCTAGGCAGCCTTGTCGCAGGCGGCGTAGTTCTTGGACTCATCTTCGGAGCATTGTATTTCGTTAGCCAAAAGGACAAAATTGTTCGTCGCGGTTAATATAAGCTTATAAACAAAAAGAGCCTCGCCTTGCGAGGTTCTTTTTTGTGGTTTGTTTGACTCAGCCGATAGCGCTGTATTGTTATACTGAGTGATAAAGCTTGTCTAGCAAACTATTACAAGCATTTTGTTAAGTGAGTTACTCATTTACAAACCACGAAATCAATCACGGCAAAGTTTTATTTTTTCATTTTGCCTATGCCAGAATGAAAATTACTATACTTTAGTGGCAAGATAGCGACAAATTAATAGCAACCACAATTCAAGTCTTTAGGAGAAATATAGAACCATGATCAACATCGGTGGCAACCCGCTAATGATTCTTTTGGCAATCGTTGCCGCTTTAGGAGGTGTGGGTTTATATTTTGTGCGAAACTTTCGACCTGAATTAGCCCGCGACCACGATATATTTTTCTCCGCGATCGCCTTAGTCTACGGCATCATCCTGCTAGCCTTTAATTTTCGCATGGAAATTACCACACAGCTAGCGCAGGTACTAGTTGTCGGATTTGCAGGTTGGTTTGCAGTCGAGTCTTTAGTACTGCGTCAAGCCCTTGCCAATCAAGCACGCAGATCACCATCAAGTCCATTAGTCGATGACGAAGAACCGATTGGCTCAGACTATCGTGTGGAAATTGATCCCACTCGCGAAATTGCCCCCCGTCCCACTCGTGATTCAGCCCGTCGGATGCGTGGAGCAGTTCCCAGTGGTGCAGAAGCCAGTGAGCTAAGAGGAGATACTACTGATGAACGTCGGTCACGTCGCCCTAAGCGCGGCAACAGCACCAGCAACAATGATTCAGTAATCGATATCGACGAAAATGATATTCGTCCTGTAAGTCCTAAGCGTCGTCCACGTCCTAGCAGTGATAGTAGCAATGGCGATCGCCCCAGAAATCGTAATAGTGAATCCGATGGATTTAACAATAGCGAAGCATCTGGCAAGGACAATTTTGCTTCAGGAAGAAGAAGGAGACCATCAAATCGCCCATCGTATCCCAACAATGAAATTCCTGATACTGACGATTTTTAGATTTATTTGCTAAAGTTAATATCAAAGTATTTGTTTTAAGGCAGTATCTTAAAATTATTGCTTTAAGACATTGGAGCAAAATCGCCTGAATCGTCTCCCTCGTGCAGCCGAAACGGAGAAAAGCTACCAGCAAATAAACTTGATTGCGAATCAATGCTACGATCAAGAAGTCTTGGTCATTTCCCCACAGCTAAAAATCAAGCTAATCGGGGAAATTCGGGTCTTAGAAACTAGGACTCCTGCCTGTTGAGGGACAAGCTAGTTATCTTTTTACAGGTAAGAGTAAAGCCCATTGATACAGGAAACCTTAGCCTTACTTAAGAAGGTTAGGGTAGTTTAGACCGTAAGTCTAGGCAAGAGACAATCCCAAATGTCATCAAAGCCTTGCTATTTTATTTGATCAACCATTACTTGGGCTTTCGATCAACCGTGAGTTATTGCGTCAATCCGAACTGTGCTAATCCAAATAACGAACCATTTGCTGCTAATTGTGCTAGCTGTGGTTCTAATTTGAAGCTGAGAAACCGTTATCGCGCAAGTCGTCCACTAGGAAAGGGTGGATTTGGAGCAACATTTCTTGCTGCTGATGAGGGACTACCGGGGTTTCCATCTTGTGTCGTTAAGCAATTACGCCCAAATACCCAATCGCCTAGTGTGATGAAAATGGCAAGGGAATTATTTGAGCGTGAAGCTTATACCTTAGGTAAGATTGGCAGTCATCCTCAGATTCCACGGCTATTAGATTATTTTGAAGAGGACGGTAATTTTTACCTAGTTCAAGAATTTGTTGATGGGGAAACGTTAAAGCAAGAATTTGAGAGGCGTGGTCCTTTCAGTGAAATTGAGATTCGTAAAATTTTGGCGGAAATCTTTCCCGCTCTTGGTTTTATGCACCAAAATGGGGTAATTCACCGTGACATTAAGCCTGCGAACATCATGCGTCGTAAGCAAGATGGTCAATTGGTCTTAATAGACTTTGGTGCAGTGTCTAGTCAGCTTAATAAACCTTCTGCCGATGATGATCCAAGTGGACTCTTAACAAATTTTGCGATCGGTACACCCGGATTTGCGCCACCAGAACAGATGGCAATGCGGCCTGTGTACTCTAGTGATTTGTATGCCACAGCGATGAGTTGTCTATACTTGATGACAGGTCGATCGCCCAAGGATTTACCCCATGATCCCTATACAGGTGAGATTAACTGGAAGACACAGGTCAAACTCAGCGATCGCATGAGGGTTGTCTTTGAGAAATTACTTCAGCAGTCCGTATCACAGCGCTTTCGTTCTGCCGAAGAAGCTTTAAAGGCGTTAGAATCTGGTGGCATACATGAGGAAGCACCTAAAGCTACTGCTATTCCTAAAATTAATGGACAAGTACCATCAACACCCTCGTCTGTGACGATCAAAACCGCGAATACTCAGCCACCGAACTCGCGTATTCAGCCACAAAAATATAGCAGTACCCAAGGGTGGGATAGTGGCATGCTCACGGCTGGCAATACCCGTGCGGGTGCGACAAGTCGGCTTGGAGGTGAGCTTAAAGGTGGGCGTAAGGTAATTGTTGAGTACAGCCAAGGTAAGCGTAATTTTGCCAACCAAGACTATTCTAAAGCTGCCTTTGGTAGCGCAACTCTTTCAGGAATTGTGATGAGTCGCTCGAAATTAGTTGAAGCAGACTTTTGCCATAGTGATTTAGTTGGTGCAAGCTTCCAAGGTGCAAATCTGTCTCAAGCAAAGTTAAATAGTGCCAATTTACGAGATGCCAAAATGCAGCGTGCAGTCCTAGTCAAGTCTGATCTTGGTAGTGCCTCGATGATATCTGCGGACTTGCGTGAGGCAAATCTTCAGTCAGCCTACATGAGTAAAGCTGATCTATCAGGTGCTAATTTAAGTGGGGCAAATTTAAAGGGAGCCTACTTAAGTCAAGCTAATCTCAAAGGGACAAATCTTTGTAATGCGGATTTGAAAGGAGCTAAGATTTCTGATGAACAATTATCTCAAGCAAAAACTAATTGGGGTACAATTCGCCCCGATGGCAGTAAGCGTTTTTTATAACATCTAAGAAATTTTTAAAAGTGCTGCTTCATAGTACTTTCAAATTACTCATAGGATTGAGAGTCAGCGCTGTGCGCTGACTCTCAATCCTATGGGTTTGCTATAGAATTGGTGTTTAGTATATTTATGTACGGATGTTAACTTTGTGAGACTTACAGATCAACAATTAGTTGCACTATTTACAGAGCTTTTGGGAGCCGATCGCGTTCTTGCATTTGCAAGCCTCAATTCCCATTTGCATGATCGAATTGTGCAGAGTCTCACACCTGATAGTCTGCCTCCAGCTTGTGTAATTTATCCACAAACTATTGATGAGTTATCTAAGGCGATCGCTCTAGCCTATGAACAGCGGTTGCGAGTCTTGCCCTGTGGTAATGCTACAAAATTAGATTGGGGTGGTTTAGTTAGTCGAGCTGATGTAGTGATTAGTAGCTCACGGCTAAATCAAATCATCGAGCATTGTGTTGGGGATCTGACCGTGACAGTACAAGCGGGAGTGACCTGTCAGGATTTACAAGCAGTCTTAGGCAAACAAGGGCAATTTTTAGCGATCGATCCCCCATATTCCAATGCAACCATTGGCGGCATTTTAGCAACGGGGAGTGCGGGTTCGTTACGCCATCGCTATAACAGTGTGCGCGATATGTGTTTAGGTATTGAATTTGTTCGTGCTGATGGGGAAGTGGTCAAGGCTGGTGGGCGAGTAGTAAAAAATGTGGCTGGCTATGACCTGATGAAGCTATTAACGGGTTCCTATGGAACTTTGGGCATTGCCTCCAGTATTACCTTTAGACTCTATCCTTTACCTGAATTCACGCAAATTGTAATAGCAACAGGGGCAGCCGATGCGATCGCGCAATTACAACAAAAACTCAGTACATCGGTATTGACTCCCACGGCTTGCGATTTATTGTCAGCTTCAGTAATTAACAAGTTGGGCTTAGGCGAGAGCCTTGGCTTAGCAGTGCAATTCTCTAGCCTCAAAATTAGCGTTATCGAACAATGCGATCGCCTCGCAGTCATTGCAAAAGAACTTAATTTACAAGTGCAGATTGTTGATCTAGTGACAGATTTTTGGCGATCGCTAGAAAATTTACTCTGGCAAAATGAACTGCGTAATGCGTCATCAGCATCCACCAATTATCCTATCGTCTGTAAATTAGGTATCTTGCCCTCAGCGAGCATTTCCCTCACGCAGCAATGTCAACAAATTTTTAGTCAGCAATCCTATTTCTTACAAATTCATGCTGGTAGCGGTTTAGGTATCTTGCGAATAGAAAATGGAACCGATCCTCAAATTGCAGAACAATTAGCGAAGGTGAGAAGTATCGCCGAATCCCAGAGTGGATTTCTAAGCCTTCTCGAAGCGTCCCAAGAGTTGAAATTTAATAACGAAGCTTTCGGAAATGTTTGGGGATATACAGGTAATGCCCGTGATCTCATGGTCAAAATTCAACAACAGTTTGATCCGCGAGGTTTACTCAGTCCTGATCGACTTGTTTAGTGCCAATCTCAAATTCCTTTTGTCCATCTTTTAGAAATTTTCCATCAATCTTTTCATCACCATCAATATGCAAGTTTCTGATCAGCCTAACTCTAATAACCTCTCGCCTAATTTGCTTACTTCTCTAACCGCAATAGGTTCAGAAACATTTGACAGCAAGAACCCTCCTAGCCCTGAACTCATCGATGCCTGTGTGCATTGCGGCTTCTGTCTATCCACTTGTCCCAGTTATCGCATTATCGGCAAAGAGACGGATTCACCAAGGGGAAGAATCTACTTGATGGATGGAATTAATGAAGGTGATATTCCTTTATCTCCTGCGATCGCTCAGCATTTTGATACTTGTTTGGGTTGTCTCGCCTGTGTGACCACTTGCCCCTCTGGTGTGCAGTACGACCAGTTGATTGAGGCAACTCGCGCCCAAGTTGAACGCAATCATCCGCGATCGCTACCTGAAAAATTATTACGCCAATTTATCTTTGCGACATTTCCCTATCCCAATCGACTCCGAGTCTTGCTTGCGCCCCTATTGGCTTATCAGAAATTAGGGTTGCAAAAACTACTGCGATCGACGGGTTGGCTAGAGAAATTCCTGCCTCAACAGCTAAAGGCAATGGAGTCAGTACTACCAGACCTTACACCCGAATCCTTTAAAGATCAGCTACCAGAAGTAATTCCTGCTAAGGGGGAGAAGCGTTATCGCGTCGGCATGATCCTAGGCTGTGTGCAACGTGTATTTTTGCCAGAGGTGAACAATGCGACTGTGCGCGTATTAACGGCGAATGGTTGTGCAGTTGTCATTCCTAAATTGCAAGGCTGTTGTGGTGCTTTGACTCACCATCAAGGGCAGGAAGCCCAAACCCTAGAACTAGCGAAGCAAACTATTGATACCTTTGCTAATCTCAATCTTGATGCGGTACTCATTAATGCTTCTGGCTGTGGACATACGCTCAAGGAATATGGACATATTCTCAAAGACGATCGCCAATACGCGGCAAAGGCGAAGGAGTTCTCTAGCAAGGTTAAGGATGTGCAGGAGTTTCTCGATCATGTGGGTTTAACTGCAAAGTTGTCACCATTGCAAGATCAACCTTTAGCGATCGCCTATCAGGATGCTTGTCATATGCTGCATGGACAAAAGATTAGTCTGGAACCTCGCCGCCTCTTGCGTCAAATTCCCAATGTCCAGTTAAGAGAGTCTATTGATGCTTCGCTCTGCTGTGGTAGTGCGGGGATTTATAATATTTTGCAGCCAGAGGTTGGACATGAGTTGGGAGAAATGAAGGTGACAAATCTGACTGATACTGGCGCTGAGGTGATTGCATCAGCAAATGTGGGATGTATTACCCAAATTCGCAAGCATTTAAAGTTACAAAACAAGAATGTTCTACTCATGCACCCAATGGAGCTTTTAGACTACTCCATTCAAGGGAAAAAACTGAACCGAGATAAGTAGTTAAGCATAAGTAAGACCCTTGCGGATAAAAAATGTCCCCCAAAAGTTATCTAGCTTCGACTTCGCTCAGCTAACGTTGGCTGAGCGGAGTCGAAGCCACAGGTACTTTAAATTAATAGCAAGTCCCTTTAAAGACGAGATTGCATTTCCACCTACTACGCGGGCGGCAATGCAATCTTAACAATTACCCAAAAGTAAAGGGAATACTATGCATTCCCTTTACTTTTTAACGAATGTACTCTTTTAAAACACTATTGCGGTTTGGATGGCGCAACTTGCGGAGAGCTTTAGCTTCGATTTGGCGGATACGTTCACGGGTAACGTTAAAGATTTGTCCAATTTCTTCGAGAGTCTTCATTCGACCATCATCTAAGCCATAGCGCAGTCGTAATACGTCACGCTCTCTAGGGCTGAGGGTTCCCAGTACACTTTCGAGATCTTCGCGCAGGAGACTCTTAGCAACTTGGTCGTCAGGAGTTTCACCCTCAGACTCGATGAAGTCACCAAGACGAGAATCCTCTTCCTTCCCAATGGGAGTTTCAAGAGAGATTGGCAACTGGGCAGATTTGGCGATAAAGCGGAGCTTTTCGATCGTCATCTCCATCCGCGTAGCAATTTCTTCTTCGGTAGGCTTACGTCCCATTTCTTGAGAAAGCAACTTAGTTGTTTTCTTAATTCGCGAAATAGTCTCGTAAAGGTGGACGGGAAGACGGATTGTGCGGGATTGATCAGCGATCGCACGGGTGATTGCCTGACGAATCCACCATGTTGCATAGGTCGAGAATTTGTAACCCTTTTCATGGTCAAATTTCTCGGCGGCACGGATCAAGCCTAAACTACCCTCTTGGATCAAGTCTTGGAAGGACAAGCCACGATTCATATATTTTTTGGCGATCGATACCACTAGACGGAGGTTCGACTGCACCATTTTGTCTTTGGCTCGCCGACCAGAGTGGAGACGCTTGCGAAACTCACCGAGGGGCATCCCCATTTTGACAGCCCAATCTGGCTCTCTGACATCATCGGGATGGCAATCGATTTCATTCGCTATTTCTTCACGCTTTAGCTCTAGCTCCAGAAGATCAGCAATCTTACGAGCTAGCTCAATTTCCTCATCAGCCCTAAGCAGACGAATACGACCAATCTCTTGCAAATAGAGACGAATTGAGTCTTCTGTGAAATGCTTTTTCTTAGTTTGACTGGCTCGTTTTGCTTTAGCCCCCTTTAATTTGCCAGCTTTATCGGGATCATCGTCAAGGTCTGGATCTTCATCTGAATCATCAAGTAAGTCATCCTTGTCAAGATCAATATCATCATCTAAATCTTCAAGGTCTTCTTCAATTTCATCAAGATTTCCGCCAAGTTTGCCAATAGGCAACTTGATGTCAATAGGTAGGTCGATGGCTGCTTTGCTCATGCCAGATTCCTCAGATCCGTACTGTCTAAAACTTGTGTCTACGGGGATTTACACCTAGATGATTGTAGCTTGACAAACACAAAAATGGTGATTGTAGCTACTCAGAATCATGAAAACAACTTCTAAAAGTTAATTCATAGGAGTTGTGCAATTTAATCAAGAACCCGACTTTTTATGGTGTGACTTCGCCACAGCACAAAAAATTGGGTCTTTATCTTACTGCAAATCCCTAAATACTTGAAAGTTGTCTGACTAGTGTAATTCCTATTTATATATTTATAGTCTAACGATGCTCTGCTTACTTGTGAAAGAATTTTAGTCATTAGCAAATAAATTTCTGGTCATTGGGCTTTAATTACAGATTGTTGAATCTTGAAGATTTTTGAAAGCGTGGCAAAGTGACCCTTTCAAAAATTTCTGTGGGGTGTAATCCAGAGCAATGCGTGTCTACTCGGATACTTATTTCTTAGGGATCACTATATTTTGCGAAAAAGCGGATACATTTATTAAGTATTATTAATTTTTGATTATGCTTAAGCTTAATAAAATATCCCTTGCTTCAGTTGGCTTGTTTATTGGTGGCATCCTCTTTTTAGTTGGTTTTTGGGCATATGCCAAGGGAAACTCGACCTTAAATCTAGTTGGCTTTTTCTACGGGTTTCCGATTCTCTTAGGGGGATTTGCTTTTAAATCATCAGAGGTCGCACCAGTACCTGTCATTGTGCCTGAATCTGAGGAGGTTGTAGCGCTACGCAAGTTACAAGAGACATCAACCCAGAAGCAATTACGCAAAGATGTCACTCGCTATCGTTACGGAATTAAGGCTCATTTAGATGAAGTTTTAGAAAAATTAGGAATGCGCCCTACTGATGAGGAGCGTCCCCTTTTAATCGGCATCTATGAAGAGATTTCTCTAGCTGAAGAAACTAAGGGCGCTTACAGTCTAGTTTTGCGCTTTCAATCTCCCTTGATGGGCTTTGATGTTTGGCAACAAAAACAAGACAAGTTAACGAGATTTTTTGGTCCTGGAATTGTTGCTGTTGTCACTGAGCTAGCAAATAAGGAAGTTGACCTACGGCTCATTTCCCAGAAGGCTGCAAGCTAGCTGTTAGTTCATCACTACCAATTACAAAAATGCAATCATAGCCATGAGTTTAGTATCTTTAGCCGCTTTAATTGCAGGTGCAAGGTCGGGGAAATTAGTTAGCTTTCCGACTGATACTGTACCTGCTTTAGCTGTACGTCCCGATCGCAGTGCTGATATTTTTACCCTCAAGCAGCGATCGCCTGATAAGCCATTGATTTTGATGGCATCGAGTTGGCAGGAGTTTTTACCATTTATTGATATTGGGCATCCTGCTTTAGAAATTTGGCAACAAACTGCTGAGAAATATTTTGCAGGAGCTGTAACTTTGGTTTTGCCTGCTAGCGATCGCGGTGCAAAGTTAAATCAGGGTTTTACAACTCTAGGCATCAGAATTCCTGATAGTAAAATTGCGATCGCGATTTTGCAGCAAACAGGAGCAATGCTGACTACTAGCGCCAACAAGAGTAATCAGCCGCCACTTAGGAAAATGCTAGATATATCTACCAATTTCTCAAGTGTATGGACTTTAGGCGATGGTCTTGATATTGATAAGCCAATAGGAAGTGGTTTGCCATCAACAGTCGTGGAATGGACAGCAGACACTTGGTTAGTCCGTCGGCAAGGAGCAATCAAGTTTTAAAAGGTGACGCTGAGCGTCACCTTTTTTTAGGATTGCCAGTTGCGTGAGAATTGCTCTAACTGAGCAGTAGTCAATTCTTTCTCTAACCACTGCAAGGCAGTAACTTGACTCGGAAATTGCTGGCTATTGTAGTCTTGGAAAACATCTAACAGCGAAATCGCGATCGCACTTTGCTCGGAAGCCACTGACCAACGTTGGAAAAACTGTTGCAAGACTGTATCGGGTAAAGCATCTTGGAGGTTTTCAAGGGCAGTTAATTGGCTGGGAGTACGTTTGTAAACCTTGACGGCATCTGTCAGATTAAGCAACTGTACAGGACTTGTAGTTGGTGTAGGCTGAGATGGAGTAAAAGGTGTGCCTGTAACTGTACCAACAGCCACGTTGAGATTTGACCAATCTTGACGAAACTGCTCTAGAACTTGAGTCAGCAGTTGGCTCTGCAACCATTGCAAAGCCAGATTTTGGTTAAGCATTTGGCTACTGTTATAAGTACTGAGCGCGTCCTGCAATGATGAAGCTATATTTGTCTGACCAGAGGCGATTTGCCAACGTTGCAGAAATTGTTGCAAGATTTCAGGGGCGATATTTGCTTGTAAGTTATTAATCGCCACGGTCTGATTAGGCAACTTAGCACGACTATAGCTATTAGCCGCATCCACTAAACTAATTGCACTAGCTGGCGGGGTTGAGGTTATAGGTGTTGTACCAGTGTTAGTACCAGTTGGCGCAGGTACAAAAACTGAAGATGGGGGTGTCGGTGTTGGAGTCAGCGATGGAGTAGGCGTAGGTGTTGCCACTGGTGGGCGCACAATCACAACATCAGTTGGTGGTGTGACTGACGGTTGGGGGGTGACATCCACGATCGCAGGTGCTTGTAATTTTTGCCATGTTTGTGCGCCTACTTTACCATCGACGGTTAGACCATTTGCCCTTTGAAAAGCAGCGATCGCATCCCTTGTACCTGATCCAAAATCACCATCAATGCGTCCTTGGTAATAGCCCTTTGCCTTGAGAAGTTGTTGAGCTTGAGCCACAGCTTGTCCCTGAGAGCCGGGCAATAGGGTTGGTAAGGCTTGGGTAGATGGATTGGTTTGTGGATTACTTGGTGCAGGACTAGCTTCTCGCAGTTTTGACCAACTAGCATTGCCCACAATGCCGTCAGCAGTTAGCCCATTGGCTTTTTGAAATTTTAAAACTGCATTGGCAGTACCAGCACCAAAATCACCATCAATTTTGCCAGTATAAAATCCCTTAGCTTGGAGCAGTTGCTGCAATTCAACTACCGCATTACCCTTGCTACCTTGTCTTAATGTTGCGTCCATAATTAGCCTAATTTTCTCAAATTAATAGTTCGCGATTGGCTCAAAGTCTAGCAAACCCTGATTTTAGAAGTAGGTGTTATCGAAAATCACCGAATCTTCTGCATTTAAAAATAAAGCACACGGGCATCTAGTCCCTGCGATCGCAAGAAATGTTTCAATGATTCAGCCGCATCACGGTTGTTATATCCACCAGCATAGATATAGTCACCTCGAAATGATTTAGAAACAAAGGCTTGTGGGATCAATCGCTGTACCTGTGCTAAAGCACTCAAACCTCCTGCACTCATTGGTACTGCTGTCACATAGCGATATTGTGCCAAGTTATCCCCATTGGAGAGATTTGTAGGGAGATAGCTTGGCAAGGTCACATAAGGGGAATTAGTTGTTGGAAGCGGTTGTACATTTTGGGCTGTTTTATAAGTTTGTTGAGCGACAACACCACGCCGTTGTAGCTCTCTGGTGACATAATCTGCGGTGGGAGCATCAAAAGCACCAGCAACAATCGCAGTCTGTCCATTGACTGAGGCAACTACAGGATTTGTGACAACTTGCCTCGCAATACTTAGAGTTACAGGATTATTGCCTGCGACATAAACAAGAATATTTCCTAGTTGGGCATTGGCGCTAGCGATCGCCAAGTTCCATGATCCTAAGCTAGCGATCGCGAAGCCCATAGCTTTTTTTGTCCAGTCGGGTATTTTCATCATTTTTAACCCTTTAACCCTAAAGCGACTTAATTGTTCTGAAACCTAAATTAATTCTATAGCAATCCCTTGATAATTTTTTCGCCCCGTATTACGAGTTGTCGCACTTAGGAACCGATTTTTTGTGGTGTGGCGAAGCCGTGCCACAAAAAATCGGTTCCTTATAGCCCCCTTAGTGCGGCAACTCTTAATAACTTTACAAATTCCATCCCTTAACTAATAAATTCAAGGATATTGACTCATGCCAATGCTCTAGCAAAATCCCAAATTCGGGCGTATGGATGCCTTTGCGCCATAGCATGAGAGCATCTTCATTTGTAACCTCGTAGTAATTAGGTCTTCTGCCAATTTCTTGAAATCCAAAACTTTGATATAGGGCGATCGCTATGTGATTGGATTCGCGGACTTCGAGGGTTGCCCATTCCAAATGGCGATCGCGAGCCTTTTTGAGCAAGCCCCAGACAATAGCTTTGCCCAACCCTTGACCTTGATATTCAGGACGTACCGCTAAAACCGTAATATGTGCCTCTTCCATAACAGCCCAAAGGCAACCAAACCCCAGTAGTTCATGATTTTCCGTTGTTAAGCCGAGTACGCAACTACTAGGGTTATCGATTTCACGTTGATAAGCTTCTAAACTCCAAAAATCACCTAGGCACGCACAATCAATAGCCCTTAACTGCGCTAAAAAATTTTGATCAATCTCACTTAGATAGATTCGGGTCGATAGGCTCATGTGTTGTAATTATCTAAACATTCATAGGATTTGCGGCCCAAAGCGCCGTAACTAGCCTGATACCAACGGATTATCGATCAATGTCAGAACTCATGCCAATTGTATATCTCAGCGTGGTTAGCTTTTTTGCTTGGATTGTTAGTACTTTGGCAGGTGGGGGCAGTCCCTTCATCCTAATTCCCCTAGTTAACCTGCTCATGGGAGCTGCCGCCGTTCCACCTGTAATTACGATCGGTATGTTTTTTGGCAACGCCCACCGAGTGTTACTGTTTTGGAGAGATATTGATTGGGTATTGACTGCTTGGTATGCACCGGGGGCGATCGCAGGGGCAATTTTGGGAGCTTATACCTTCACCCAAATCCATCTCGATTGGTTGCAAATCGTGATTGCAATCTTTCTAATTGTGAGTGCCGTTTTATTTGAACTAGAAAAAAGTCCCGAAAAAACCGTTGCTGAGGATCAAGCAAAACAGATCAAACTGGTCGATGATTCCAAGGAGTTAGAAGAGGTCGAAAAACTGATCGAGATCAATCAGCTAGGAGAATTAAGTGAATTAAGCGCTCTTGAAAAGTCGGAATTAATTCCTCAAGAAGTAAAACCCAAATTTCAACTTCAGGCCTGGCACATTATGCCTGCGGGTTTTCTCAAGGCATATGTATCAGGCTTAGTCGGCACAACGGGACCTGTCTTAAATCCCTTTTATCTAGGTTATGGCTTAGTAAAGGAGAAAATGCTAGCAACCAAAGCAACTCACATGACAATTATCCATGTCGTGAAAATCATTACCTACGGGGCGTTAGCCGCCATGTCTAAGGAGCAAATTGTGGCAGGATTAGCGATCGGCTTATCGGCAATACCTGCAAATCTCATTGGCAAATATCTTCTCAATCGCATGAGCCCTCAACAGTTCCGCCAAGTGGTGCTTGCTTTTATGGCGATCGGCGGTTCATGGATGCTATGGCAACAAAGAAGTCTGTTTTTAAATATCCTGTAGTTTGAACTAAGTCTTTAGGCGATCGCCTATTCACCAAAAAACAAATAAGGCGATCGCTTATCCATCAGACATTACTATTTAAGCTGATTTTAGGTGAGTGACTGGAATTTGCTCAGTTCTCTCAGGAGAACTTTTTCCAGTTGCAACGGCATGTACAGCATGAAGGATATCGGCTGAATAGTAGCGATTACGGCAGTTATCACACACACCAATCGTTACATCTTCGAGGATAACAAATCCATCTCTATGTTTGAAAACCTGTTGTTTAACGGTTCGAGGTTGGACTGTTCCTTGACAATACTCACATTGATATCCATACATAAGATTTAGACCTCAAGTTCAGTAATTTCATAAACTGTGATGATTAGATAGCGTCCATTACCAAGAAAACGTCCAACTACTCCGACAGGTGTTTGTTGATCTAGTGCAGTGCCAGCTACGACATATTTTGTGCCTCTTGGATCATCTTTTTCTGCTCGAATAATACGACCACTTAAAACTGCTTCCTCAATATCCAAGATAGTTAGTAGATCTTCCGCCATTTCTTCCATTGCATGGGCGGTCATATCATACTGACGGAGGCGAATTTTTTCTCTGATGCGGTAAATGTCGTTTGATGGCACTTGCTAGTTGCGATCGCTAATCTAGCTAAATAATAGCAATTTAATTCATAATACTTGCCTCATCATTATCTATTCACAAAAATCAAAACAATGTGATCACCCCACCATTGACATTACAAAACAGAGATCGCCTATTCATCAAAAATCAAAATAAGGCGATCGCTTAACAATCAAATAGTTAATAACTAAGTGAAATTGCGTCTGATTTTCACTATTGCTTGATTTAGACCATCTGCATGAATCCAACCAACAAAACCACCAAAAATCATGTTTTCTTGAACATCAGCGATAAATACATGATCAACACCTACAGGATTTTTAACAACCTTTAGGACAGAACCATCACGAAGAGTAAATTACTTATATTTCCTAATATTGATAGTCTCAAAAGATTCTTTTTGCTTCTTCTATGGCTGTTTTTAGACCAGCAATGTGCACCCAGCCAACAAATCCAGCATATTGGCATCTTCTATCCGAACTGACAATAAATACATGATAAACACCAAACCCGTTTATCCAAGTTCTTATAGTAGTCCCATCGGTAAAGGAATGTACGATCTTGGCATATTGAACATCCGCCGAATTTGCATCGGTGATGCCTTTTACGGCTCGAAAATGCTCTATTAACTCTGAAACTAGGGTGACTTTTGGCGCAGGCAAAGGTTTTCTGGGCTTTTCCCAAAACACTTGAATTGCTCTAGCGACCGCAGGAGCAGATCTTAATGCAGGATGGCTCACACCGTTTATACAGACAAAATGAGCATGTTTAAGCTTAGTAGACTCAGTTGTAACAGTACCATCGCCTCCGCCTGTAGTATTCCCTGCTACTACTAAAGTTGGAATTACTGCTGTAATTTTTTCTGCCAAAGGCCGCCGATTTTCGCCCAAGTATTTAGCCATACCAATACCCCATCCAAAAGGATCGATTATTCTGGCAAGATCTGAACCACCAATAGGCGATCCCAACAGCACTAAAGATTCAATTTTTGACCACCATTCTCGGTTACGAGACAATACTTCAACCCAAATAACCCCACCTAAAGAGGTTGCAATAATCCTTACAGGCGCATTTGGATGTTTCTCAAATGCTTGCAAAGCTTCTATTTGAACTTGAGCAATTAAAGGGTCAAGCTTGAAATAAGTTTTCACAATCCCCAAATTTGGCGCAACAATATGAGAATTTGTCGGCGCAACTTTGTGAGCTAAGGAGAGCATTTTGCTGTTTGTATCACTTAGTCCATGCTGAGAAAATATTACAAATTCTGGTTGACTGACACTAGGCATATTTGTTTTTAATAGAAGTAACTCGTTGAGATTGCCGCAAACATCAACCTATCAACAAGTGATTAAGTAGCTTCATCTGTGGAATGAATATTTAATCGCCGTGCCAATCTATGCAGCAATCTGTTGATAATCAATCTCTGGAATACCGACCCTTTCCTTTGCATGTTCAATCGTCATACTGCAACGTTGACCATCTTCATCTAAAATCCAATAATGTATTCTCGCCTAAATCTCGTGTCTCCGCAGGTGTTTTTTGAGAAAAGACGATGTAAAGAGTATCTGTATCTACAAAATATCTGATTTTCATGCTTCTAGAGCCTTGAAATTTCTATCAAGAAAACATAACGTTCATACTAGTGTTTAAACATTTCTCTTGTGAAATACTACTGTGACTGAAGTAATACTCGACATTAAGATATGGGGAAATGACTTAGGTGTTCAGATACCCGCAGCGATCGCTCGTGCTGCCCATCTCCACGTCAACCAACGAGTAAAGCTATCTGTTATTGATAATCAAGTCGTTATTACACCTGTAGATGAGACATTAACCCTTGAAGAACGGCTAGCTAGATTTGAGCCAGCCCGACATGGTGGCGAAGTGATGACAACGCTAAAAACATTCCGCTACAGCAAAGAGTCTCATTAATCGGTTGCACAGGCAACAAAAAGCTAAAAATATTGAGTTAAAACTTCCCATCAAAGACAACATAATCCCTAAGAGAGATCTTAACAATTTGGGTAAAAAGGCGTGAAAGCCGTACACACAGAATGCTGCTAATGCTGTGCTAGTATTAACTTTAACCAGAACGCAGCAAAGTATGGGGAAACGCCATGTTTGAACGCTTTACAGAAAAAGCAATTAAAGTCATCATGCTGGCTCAAGAGGAAGCTCGCCGCCTCGGTCATAACTTTGTCGGCACAGAGCAAATCCTATTGGGTCTAATCGGAGAAGGAACTGGCGTTGCCGCCAAAGTACTTAAGTCCATGGGTGTAAACCTCAAAGATGCCCGCATCGAGGTTGAGAAAATCATCGGACGCGGCTCTGGTTTTGTCGCAGTTGAAATACCTTTCACGCCTCGCGCCAAAAGAGTCCTAGAGTTGTCGTTAGAAGAAGCCCGCCAGTTGGGACACAACTATATTGGTACTGAGCATTTATTGCTAGGACTGATTCGCGAAGGCGAAGGTGTTGCCGCTAGAGTTTTAGAAAACCTCGGCGTAGATCTATCTAAGGTTCGCACCCAAGTAATCAGAATGCTCGGTGAGACTGCCGAAGTATCCGCAGGTGGCGGCTCATCGGGACGTACCAAAACGCCAACCCTTGACGAATTTGGCTCGAATCTGACTCAGCTAGCCCAAGATGGCAAACTCGATCCTGTTGTGGGTCGTGAAAAAGAAATTGAACGAGTAATCCAAATTCTCGGTCGCCGTACCAAAAACAACCCTGTTTTGATCGGTGAACCGGGGGTAGGTAAAACCGCGATCGCTGAAGGTTTAGCGCAGCGCATCTCTAACAGTGACATCCCTGACATTTTGCAAGAAAAGCGGGTTGTCACCCTCGATATCGGCTTGCTTGTAGCGGGTACAAAATACCGTGGTGAATTTGAGGAACGCCTCAAGAAAATCATGGAAGAAATCCGCACGGCTGGCAACGTGATCTTGGTAATTGATGAAGTCCATACCTTGATCGGTGCTGGTGCTGCCGAAGGCGCGATCGATGCCGCAAATATCTTGAAGCCTGCCCTCGCTCGTGGCGAATTGCAATGCATCGGCGCAACTACCCTCGATGAATATCGTAAGCACATTGAGCGTGATGCTGCCCTAGAGCGTCGTTTCCAACCCGTCATGGTCGGCGAGCCTAGCGTTGAAGAAACCATTGAAATCTTGATCGGTTTGCGTCAGCGTTATGAAGAACACCACAAGCTCAAGATCGACGATGAAGCACTAGTTGCCGCCGCCAGATTGTCCGATCGCTACATCAGCGATCGCTTCTTACCTGACAAGGCGATCGACTTGATCGACGAAGCTGGTTCTCGCGTGCGCTTGATTAACTCGCAGTTGCCTCCTGCTGCCAAAGAACTTGACAAAGAATTGCGTCAAACCCTCAAAGACAAGGATGATGCCGTTCGTAAGCAAGACTTTGACAAGGCTGCGGAACTGCGTGATAAGGAAATCGACCTCAAGCAACAAATTCGCGCCCTTAGCCAAACTAAGAAAGCCGAAGCGCCCACCGAGGATGCCCCTGAAATTCGCGTCACCGAAGAGGACATCGCCTACATCGTCAGTTCTTGGACTGGCGTACCTGTCCTCAAGATCACCGAATCCGAGTCCGTCAAGCTCATGCAGATGGAAGAAACCCTGCATAGCCGCGTAATCGGTCAGGATGAAGCGGTTAAAGCAATTTCCCGTGCGATCCGTCGCGCCCGTGTTGGACTGAAGAGTCCTAACCGTCCGATCGCTAGCTTTATCTTCTCTGGACCTACAGGCGTTGGTAAGACTGAGCTAACTAAGGCACTTGCATCCTACTTCTTCGGTTCTGAAGAAGCGATGATTCGCCTTGATATGTCCGAATACATGGAGCGTCACACCGTATCCAAGCTAATCGGTTCACCTCCTGGATATGTCGGCTACAACGAAGGTGGTCAGCTTACCGAAGCCGTCCGTCGTCGTCCCTACACCGTTGTACTATTCGACGAAATCGAAAAAGCTCATCCCGATGTCTTCAACTTGCTCTTACAAGTCCTTGAAGATGGTCGCTTGACTGACTCGAAAGGTCGTACCGTTGACTTCAAGAACACCCTGTTGATTATGACCTCTAACGTTGGTTCTAAGGTCATTGAAAAAGGTGGTGGTGGACTCGGCTTTGACTTCGCTGCTAGTCAAGAGGATGCGCTCTATACCCGCATTCGCTCCCTAGTTAACGAAGAACTGAAGCAGTACTTCCGTCCAGAGTTCCTCAACCGTCTTGATGAAATCATCGTCTTCCGTCAATTGACCAAGCCCGAAGTCAAAGAGATCGCTGATCTCATGCTCAACGAATTCTTCAAGCGGATGCTCGATAAGAACATTGTTCTGACCGTGACTGAGCGCTTTAAGGATCTGTTAGTCCAAGAAGGCTATAACCCTAGCTACGGTGCACGTCCATTACGTCGAGCAATCATGCGCTTACTCGAAGATTCCCTTGCTGAAGAAATCTTGACGGGCAAAGTCCGTGAAGGCGCATCGGTACAGGTAGATGTCGATGATGATGGCAAGGTCAAAGTCATTGAACAAGAAGCTTTAAGTGGTTCTGATAACAACCTTCAGTTACTGCCTTCAGCCTAGAATAAACAAGGGGCTTAAGCCCCTTGTTTCGTGATATTTAGATTTTTCAGCTTGACCAAAGCTTCATGAACGTAAACGAGCGTAATATAGCCGTGAGAACTAATCCTCTGTCGCCTAGCAAACTCCAGTCAGGTGCAGGGGATTTGTCATCTGCGGAGATGCCTGAAGTGATTGTTGTTCCTGACAATCAGGAACCTGTTGGCAACATTCCTGCACCTTTAACTCTTGCGGATGTCGAGGGTGGGGAACTTAAGCCGATTCCGATCAAAGCATCTAAGCAATCGCAATCTGAACCGAGTAGCGATCCTGAGGTTTTTCAAGTCAGATTTAAGACCTTAGATGGCAAGCTAAATCTGCTATTGCCGATCGAAACCAAGACAAGTATCACGCTTGATAAAGTAGCTACTAATGCGGATCAAGCAGTTGCAAATGCTGGTAATGATGGCAATGTTAATGCTTCAACAACTCCATTATTGAGTCTAACTTGGCAAGAGCTACTCGCCCAGCTAGAACAAAGAATGGCAGCAAGTGGGCATGACTGGAAGCCGCGCACACAGGTATATTTGCAAGCAGGCGATCGCCTATTAGATACGCGCCAACTCCAAGAATTATCCGAGTCATTACAAAATCATCAATTGCTGTTACATTGTGTGGTGACAAATCGCCGCCAGACAGCAATTAATGCTGCAAGTATGGGCTTCTGTGTAGAGCAGGGAACCATCTTTCGTGAAATATTAGGTTTCAATCCGATTCCTGATGCACCTCTAGATGATCCCCTATACATTAAGGCGACCGTAAGATCTGGTACAGAAATTCGGCATTCTGGCAGTATTATTATCTTCGGTGATGTCAATGCTGGTGCAGAGCTAATCTCAGAAGGTGACATTATTGTATGGGGCAAGCTGAAGGGCATGGCTCATGCAGGTGTTAAAGGCAATGCCCAAGCGGTGGTTATGGCTTTGCACCTCGATGCTACCCAAATTAGAATTGCCAGTTTGATCGCCCGTGTTGAGAGTCCGAGTACTTATTTTTGTCCAGAAGTTGCCTTTGTAAGTATGCAAGGTGTACCTACGATCCAAATTGTCCAAGCTGTTGATTATTCTAAGAAATAAGTATTTAGTCGCGCACAGCGCTATTAATCGTCAAGTAGTAACCTATAGTAACCTGTAAACATGAGTCGCATTATCGTTGTTACCTCAGGTAAAGGTGGTGTCGGCAAGACCACATCTTCCGCAAATCTCGGCATGGCGATCGCTAAGCTCGGACGCAAAGTGGTTTTGGTGGATGCTGACTTTGGCTTGCGAAATCTCGATCTGTTATTGGGATTAGAAAATCGCATCGTGTATACAGCCCTAGAGGTGATTGCGCGTGAGTGTAAACTCGACCAAGCCCTAGTCAAAGATAAACGCCAGCCGAATTTATCTTTATTAGCAGCACCACAAACTCGTAATAAAACGGCAATTACTGCCGCGCATATGAAGGCTTTGGTGGAAGTTTTAAGCCGCTATTTTGATTATGTTTTGATCGATTGTCCCGCGGGAATTGAGTCAGGCTTTCAAAATGCGATCGCTGGTGCCAAAGAAGCAATTATTGTCACAACTCCTGAAATCTCGGCGGTACGTGATGCCGATCGCGTCGTTGGGCTTTTAGAAGCAAATCGAATTACGGATATTAAGTTAATTTTGAACCGTATTCGCCCAGCTATGGTAAAAAATAACGACATGATGAGTGTCGAAGATGTGCTGGATATTCTGTCAGTTAAATTAATTGGCGTAATACCCGATGACGAACAGGTGATCGTTTCCACCAATAAAGGGGAACCATTGGTGTTGTCAGATAAAGCTTCACTCGCAGGCACTGCCTATATGAATGTGGCAAAACGACTGGAAGGTAAAGAGGTTGAGTTTTTACAACTCGAAGCCCCGCCTAAAGGAATATTTGCCCGTCTGTCAAGCTGGATTAGTGGGAACTCCTGAGGTTTGAGATGATTTCAACACTGCTCGATCGCCTTTTTCAACGCCAAAATGTTACTAGCGGAACGCAAGTTAAACAGCGTTTGAAGTTTATCCTCGCCCATGATCGGGCAGCGATCGAGCCACAGGTGTTTGATAATATGCGACATGAAATTATGCGCGTTGTCTCTAAATATGTCGAGCTTGATGAGGGTTCTCTAGATATTCGCCTAGAGTCCGATAAGCGGATGACAGCGTTAATTGCTAATTTGCCCATTAGGATGGTGCGCGAAGAATTACCTGATCTCGTAGCACTTTTTGATGAACCTAGCCAAGAAACAAATTCTGAACAAGCTGATCCATTAGCATTAGAGATGGATCAATTTGCAGACGAAGCACTTGATGCGATCGCGGCAAAAGAAATTAACAAGCCAGCTTTAGAGAATTCTAATTTAGAAAACACTACAGAGATTGCTGAGCGGACGACTGAAGTAGCTAACAAATTAAGAAATGCAGCAAATAAATCGCAAAAACAAAATTTAGAAACAGATAAATCTACAGAAGCTCCCACTGGTGATATACAAGAAGAGCAAGTTACAAGTACTGCTAGTGATTTAGGAGAAAGTTCTGTTAGTAATGAACCTGAACAATTAGAAGAACAAGCAAGCGATCAATTAGAGCTATCATTCACTTTGATAGACTCTGAGCAATCTTCAGAAACATCTAACCAAGTCTCAGAGTAAAGGAAATTTTGAGTTAAATAACTGATATTACTTGGAACTCAAGATCTGAATTGCTTGCTAATAGCGCAGCATGGCAACCACGGAGGGATTGCCCCTTATATCTACCTGAATAATTTAAATTTTTGGTAGGGGCTGTGCCCTGTGCCAGCCCCGATCCTTCAACTTTTTTAGATTTTGGAAGGTTTGTAACTTTGGACTGCTTTTGTTTTACAGCGCTTTGCGCTTACTTGTAACCCAGAAATATTTTTGAAAGCGTTGCTTTGCAACGCTTTCAAAAATATTTCTGTACTCCTCAAAGCCTCAATAGGCTGTAGTGTCAGATCTGTACTTAACGTGAGTTCGATAACACGCCATTTGCGCGGCGCGCCGCGCAAATGGCGAAAAATGGTAAAAATCGTTTAGCGATTTTTACCATTTTTCGCCTTCGTCGAACTGACGTTAACTTAAGAAATTCAAACGAAGTACGATCACTTATATTGTCAGTGCGATGATCGTATAACATAACTTAAGCCATCAAAACCTTATCCAAAGCGGAATATAAATCGATTTTGCAGCAGTTTCCTTTTGATTTTAATGATTTGCCTACGCCAACTTATCTCGTGGGGGGATGGGTGCGCGATCGCCTATTAAAGCGTCAAGGTAAATATCTTGATCTTGATTTTGTATTACCTGAGAATGCAGTGGAGACGGCTCAAGAAATAGCTCGTAAATATAAAGCAGGCTTTGTCGTTCTAGATGCTGAGCGCAAAATTGCAAGGGTCGTTTTTAAGAATGGTACGGCGGATTTTGCTCAACAGATGGGCAGTAGTTTGGAGGAAGATCTGGGGCGGCGTGATTTCTGTATGAATGCGATCACAATGGAATGTCATCAGTTAATTGACAATCAATCTATTGCTGATGGATTGACAGGAGAAGATTTTATAGATCCTTTTGATGGGATTGGGGATTTAAAAGCGAAGATAATTAGGATGGTTGCTCCTGAGAACTTGGCGGAAGATCCTTTACGGATTTTGCGCGGATATCGTCAATCAGCACAATTGGGCTTTGCGATCGAAGATTTAACGCGACAGGTTTTGATTAAACTCGCACCGAGATTAAAATCTGTCGCAGCAGAGCGAGTACGCACAGAATTAGGTTATCTATTGTCAATTAACAATGGTAGCCAGTGGATGATGGAAGCAATCAAAGATCGCATTTTAGAGGATTGGCTACCAAGTCAGCATTTAAATTTGCCCAGATTGGCAGAGATCGAGAGCGCAATCTCCAGCTTGCTAGCCCAGTTTCCTAATTTAGAATTATTTTTTAGTAAACATTTGTCAGGCGATCGCTATGCCATTGTGATCGTCAAATTAGCGGCTTTAAGCAATAGTGCAACTGCTCTGGAGTCTTTAGGATTAAGTCGTGCTGAGCAACGCTGGTTAGTAGGTATTTTGAGATATTTGCCTCAATTTATGAACTTGCTAGATCAAGCTACCCCTAGAGAGCAATACAAATTTTTTCAATCAACCCTAGAATTTTTTCCAGCGATCGCAACTTTAGCTTTCGCAAGTGGTTATGAGTTAGAGCGGATTAGCCCTTGGTTAGAGCGTTGGCTCAATCCCAATGATGCGATCGCCTACCCGATTACATTAATTACAGGTGATGATCTGCGTAAGGACTTAGGAGTACCACCTAGTCCAAAGATTGGGGAGTTTCTCGAAAATGTGAAAATTGCTCAGGTAGAAGGCAAGATCAGTTCTAGGGCAGAGGCGATCGCTTTTGTGGAATCAATTCTTGAAAGCGAAACTTTGAAATCATAGTCAATCTTGAAATGTCAATTTAGCGAGATAGCCATGCGATCGCCTCTTTAATCCATGCTTCAATATCTTGAGTTTTTGCGAGGATTGGCAAACTAGCGATCGCATTGAGGGCATTGCTAATTTCCGTAGGAGTATAGCCTAGAGCTAGCAAAGTCATCTCTAATTCTTCTTGGAGCGCCACACTTAAAATACTACTTGGCGATCGCGTTGAGCCAACCTGAGCTAGACGACCATCCGCAAGTTTCGTTTTTAGTTCTAATGCAAGTCTCTCAGCAGTCTTTGTCCCTACCCCTGGAGTTAAACTCAAAACTCTGGTATTGCCCGAAACGATCGCTTTAACCAGATCTTGAATTCCTAAACTATTTAATAAAGCTAAACCCACTTGCGTGCCAATTCCTGAAACACTGATTAATTGGCGAAAAAGCTCACGCTCGGCGAGAGTGGGAAATCCAAACAGCACCATTTGATCTTCGCGGACGATCAGATGAGTGAATAACTGTGTTTCTTCGCCTACAGGCGGTAACTTACCCGCCGCACTAGCCGTAATTTGAATATCGTAACCAACACCCTGCACATCGAGGGTGAGCCAATAGGTAGGTGTATTTTTTCGAGAACTGTCAGCAGCTTTGCAGGCAGCGATCGCACCACGTAAAAAACCAATCATCGGCGCGGCAGTGGTGGGAACTGAGGAAGCTGCACTGCGGCTAACGATGTCACAGCTTTACGAGGAGCTGAATTGGCGATCGCTAGTTGAGGTGGCTCTTCCTCTTCATGGTTAGCATTACCGTACAAAGCCTGCATAAACTTAGGTGCAGCTACTGTAGACATTAACGACGAAGTTTTTATTGTTGGTGCTGAAGAAATTGGTGAATCATTGGCAACATTACTTTCTGCGTTGAAGGAGCTTTCTTGATCTAGTTGGTAGCTATTGGCGCTATGTACCACATCAACTAAGCGATTATCTATATTTTTATTAACTTCAGATTTCACGTCAGGCACAATGCTGGGCTGCCACTTGGGGAGATTTGGGGCGATCGGTGAACCTTGAGAAGCCTTATGAGGTCTAACAATCAGAGGTGAGATTGGCTGATTTTTAGCAGGAATAGACAATCTAAGTGGTTCTTCAATAGCTTCAGGTTCTTCAGATTGCCTAATTGGAGTAACTACCTCTGGGGTTTCAGGTATAGCTATAGGTTGGGGAGTAGGTACAATTTTAACTACATTTTGCAAAGGAGAATCAATAGCAGCTTCTACTGGTGCAATCTTTTCATCAGCCATCTTAGCGATCGACCAAGACTCTAACGCCGAAAGCGCCATATCTTTGGGCGCAGGAGTCGATGTATCGAGGCAACGTTCGAGAGCAGCCTTTAACTGTGATGTATGGTGTTGTTGTCGCTTGAGGCGATCGCGCAACTCATCGCAATTAGTATGCACATCCTGTAACTCGCGCTCTAACTGGTCAATCCTTGCTTGGAGAGTTTGAGTTAAAGTTTCCTGTCGTTGGATTACTAATTGCGAAAGCTGTAATTGTTCTTGAGCTTGACGCAACAAAACCTGCGCCTGTTGACTGCGCTCGTTGCACAACTGTAGCTCTTGCTCTAAAACTTGACGGGGCAAGGTATTAAGCAGAGTAGACGAATCTCCGAGTACATTAGCAGTCAAACTCTGAGATTGGGATTGCGGTTCCGTGATCAATGGATTGATGCTCTCTTGTGATGATGAATCGCTAAATCCTGCCTGACTCATGACTTACCCTTCACACAAAGAATTTTACTTAGTGTCAAATCTTATCTCAAAAATTTGTTTTTTGTATCATTAATTTTCATTAATTAAACAAAGATTATGACAATAGCAACAAGAACCAACAAAAAAATAAGACAAATTCTGCCACTTACCTCTAAAGCAAGATGCAAAGCCTTTAAGAGAAATTTTTGAAAGCGATGCTAAGCATCGCTTTCAAAAATTTCTCTTAATTATCCTCAACAGACTGCAACCAAAAACCTGTGGCTCACGTACAGGGCAAACCACACAGTTTTTTAGGTTTTGGCATTATTGCCAAACATTAAGTAGACAAAAGATGCCAATGTACTCTTTGTCCCATCTTAAAAAATGGCAATTGAGCTAACATGAAGGCATTCCATCCAGAGATTTACAGCGCTTAGTGCTGCCTATCTTGCTAATCATTACGTTCCCACTTGAGAGATATTCGTGAAGATTCGTAAAGCAATAATCGCCTATAAGTCGGGTAGTCAAATTGGCAAAATGTGGGCGGAGCGATGTAGCGGTGAGTTAGAAGAACTTGGGGTCAAAGTCTTAATAGGTCCAACTGGCTCTAACGACAATCCTTATCCTGTTTTTCTGGAATCCATGCACCAAGAAATTGATTTAGCCGTTGTCTTAGGTGGTGATGGGGCAACGTTGGGGGCAGCGAGATATTTGGCAAGGTTGGAAGTACCGATCTTAGCGATTAATGTGGGTGGACATTTAGGCTTTCTAACCCACTCGATCGAGGAATGTGGCAATACTAAAGAAATTTGGGAACGGCTGTTATCCGATCGCTTTGCAATCGAGCGACGCATGATGCTAGAAGCAAAGGTGATTAATGTTGATGAAGGGTTAGGAAGCAGAATGGGGCAGCCCTGCGGTCCTTTTTTATGTCTCAATGAAATGTGTGTCAAGCCTGCCTCGCCTGATCGCATGGTGACAGCATCTTTAGAACTAGAGATCGATGGCGAAGTAGTCGATCAATATCATGGCGATGGGCTGATTGTGGCGACACCTACAGGCTCGACCTCCTACACGGTGGCAGCAAATGGTCCCATTGTGCATTCAGGAATGCACGCGATCGCGATTACACCAATTTGTCCGTTGAGCCTATCGAGTCGGGCGATCGTCATTCCTCCAAAACTAACGGTGAGCATTTGGTCACTAACTACCGATGACTTTAGTTTGAAATTATGGACAGATGGAGTAATCGCTACTTCAGTCCTCCCTGGACAGAGAGTTGATATTCGGATGTCAGATTGTCAGGCGCAGTTTATCGTTTTACGTGAAGAATACTCTTATTATCAAGCGCTACGTCAAAAGCTTTTATGGACAGGAGCAAGGGTTCGTTATCCCAATCAATATAGACCATAAGAAAAGCCTCGCAATGCGAGGCTTTTCTTATCAAAAAAGGTGGCACAAATCGTCACCTTTCTTTACAGTCTGTTGAGGCTTAAAACCGAGAGAAATTTGTGAAAGTGCGGCAAAGCCGCACTTTCACAAATTTAAGTCAGCGCAAAGCGCTGTAATAACAATTAGTCACGAAATGCAATTCTCCCTGTTTTGGGTAGAGTAAAGGCAAGAAAGGAAAATAGGTATAAACCATAAACAATCCCCCCCACTGCCCCAAAGAATGCCAAGTTTTCAACAGGCACGCCATAATGAAATGTATTGCTAAAACTTAGAGGTGGCTCAAACCAAACTTTGCAATTATCACTAAGCTTCTCAATTGAGGTAAAGGCACAGTTAGCAAATAATGCTCTTAATACAATGCTTACACCACAGTAAATAGTGACCGCCCAACGCCATCCTAAATAAACTGGTCTCAGACTTTGACGAGAAGATTCAATATCTTCATTGAGATCTTGCCAAAACCAGAGTGCTAAGACAATGAGAATCTCAGAAACTATTCCTGAAATAAAGGATATTGGTAAACTACCGATCGCTAAGTAGATCGTAATTAGAAAGAGACTAGCCACACGCCAATATAAAAGTAGCGATCGCTTTACTGCCTCACTGCCACTGCGAAAAGCCCAAAATAACAATCCAAAAGGGACAAACACAACAAATAGCAGAGCTAATCTATAGTCTAGCCATACAAGTTGACGAATAAGGGTTGCATCCATAAAAGCAAAAAATTTCTGACCAGATCTCTCAACTTATGTTACTATATTAACTTGCAATAAATAACCTTAAAAACTAGTAGGGCGCTAGTACTAAGGTTATCGGCATTGATTGCCAATTAACATATTCTTAAAACAAGACACAAAAATAGCGAGACTCAAACTTTTCAGTCTAAATCTCGCTGCAAATGGGCTTAACGAAACATCTATGTTGCTATATTTAGTTTCTCAAAAAAATCTGATTGTTGCATCAGCAAAATAGCTTATCTAAAAACAGGGGGTGTATCACACCCCCTGTTTAATTTAGAGCCATTCTCCTCCATGAAATCGCCAACGGGGAAAGATGACTCGCATGATCGTTTGAGAGGCAGTAAAGACAGCTAGCCATATACATATGTAATGTAATAAAAATTTGTCGAAGGGAAGGTCTGAGTTGAGACAAGGTAATTTCAAGACATTACCGAGTAGAAATTTAAAGGGAACATAAAAGAAAAAAGCTTCCCAAATCCCTGCGGCTAATTGCCACAATGCTGACCAATCATGATCCCAACGTATTTGCTGGATTAGATTGTAGACAATATCCCAAATACATCCTAGAACTGCAATACATAGTAAAACTTGAAAATAAATCGCATCACCATTGATTAGAGAAAAGGGAATGGTAATGAGCACTCCCAATGTTCCCAGAAGTAAGAGGCGAGTTTGCCATCGTCCAAGTAATGTCGGAGTCATGGAAATTAATAATGTTGGAGCTTTTTAGGATGTGTTTGTATTCTCGCCGAAGGCGAGAATACAAACATCTTATCGGAAAGACGGGAAAACGCTATATTTAGGATCAAGCATTAAGGGCAATTATGTCTGAATTAACACTGGCTTGGGTGGAATCTGGCATTACTAAGCAATATAAAATTGGTCTCACGATGGTGCGGGTTGGGCGTGACCCTGCAAGGTGTGATTTAGTCTTATCCGATCCCACTGTGTCAGGATTGCATGTGGTGATTTATTTTGATCCGCAGAAGCGAAAATTTTGGCTTAGGAATATGCGTGAATCCAATCCGCCAGTTGTTGACGGTAAGCGGTTAGTACAGGGAGAAATCGAACTTCAGCAAAATAGCGCGATCGCCTTGGGACATCAAATTTTGCAAATTACGGAAATCGTCACTCAATCCCTCCCCCCATCTGTACCAAATCCTCATAGCAATCCCCATCAAGCCTATGGATTACAATGTCCAAATCCCAAATGCGCTAAGATTTCTGGCTATGAAAAGATAACCCTCGTATGCCCTTGGTGTGGTACTTCCTTGGCTGGTGCTGCCAGTAGTATTTTGCCTCTTGCGTAGGGACATGCAGGGAAATAAGGAACCGATTTTTTGTGGCACGGCGAAGCCGCGCCACAAAAAATTTGGTTCTGTATTAAATTGCAAAACCCTTGGGTAAAGAATTGCGATGTAAATCTCTTAACACACCATTGTGAATAACATGCAAATTTTTGTTCAGCTAAGTTGGCTGGAAATCAATACAAATCAGCAGCAGAGCTTACAGTTGAGTTTACCGATCGCGATTGGCAAGGATCAAACTTCTTTACCAAATCACCTTGAAGGGTATCAGGTGTCGCCATTAGTGTTAAGCGATCGCTCAGTGTCGCGATACCATGCTTTGCTCGTATTCGAGCAGGGTAACGTAGTAGTAGTTGACCAAAACAGTACCAATGGGGTTTTGGTAAATGGGGCATTAGTTGAACAGGGGATGGGATTACGAAGAGTGCTAGCGAGTGGCGATCGCTTAACGATTGGACGCTATGAAATTGCGATCGCTTTTGATTTGCCATCAATGAGTCAAACGATTATTACGGGGTCACAGCCTAATTCATCAAGTAATACCGTTAAGCTCTCTTCTTCTGTTCCTACAATTCTCTTTCATCCTGAAACAGGATTGCTCCATTCTGAAACCAGTCCAGCTATTTCACAGCCTGTTAATACTGGACAAAACCTAGAATCTACTCAAACATTCCCTCCCGATTTCTTTCAATTACCGAATATAGAAGTTCAATCTTTGTATAGTTTGGGACTACCAGTTCATGAGACAACCTACGGGGCGCTCGGTGGCGGATTAGGAAGTTATATCTGGACTGACTATCTCAGGATTTTTGGTGTGGCGGCGGATCAGATTGTTGCCCTTGGGTTAGAGCCACAACCCTATGCGCGATATAAGCGACTCTGCCTGAATTCCCAAATTCCTTTACATGAAAGATTACGCTCTAATTCCGATTCCTGTCCCGATAATATTTGGGGCTTTCCTAGTTACGCTTGGAGAGAGGCATGGCATGACTTCACTGACGGCAAGGTCAGTGCAGCTTGTAGATATCTCTGGCAAGTCTTTGCTGAGCCTGACTTAGCCGAAACCTATACACCGCGATCAGGTAATGTGTTTGATTCCATCGATCGCGAAGCTAGCCGTATTGGGTGGGACAAAATCTATCGCTATGGAAGAGTCCGTTCCATTCGCAAAACTACCGATGGACGCTATGCGATCGCCTATTCTCTAGGACGTGGGAATCATGCTTTTTTAGTCGCTAAATATCTCCATTTGGCGATGGGCTATGCAGCGATTCAGTTTTTGCCAGATTTACAAGCCTATCGCAGTGAAACTGAGGATTTTCGAGCAGTGGTGAATGGCTATGAGGAACATGAGCATATTTACGAGCATTTACAAAATTATGGCGGTACAGTTTTGATTCGCGGACGTGGCATAGTCGCTTCGCGGATCGTGCAGCGTATTTATGAAGTGCGTCAGCGATCACCACAGCAAAAAATTAATCTCTTACATTTAATGCGATCGCCCAAAGCTCAAGGCAATAGCTACGGAAGCGCCCGCCGAACCGTGGAAAATCATTACGAATTTCAGCCCTTCAACTGGCCGAAGGCTTGTTGGGGTGGAGATTTACGCGCAGTATTAGAGGAAGCTGATCCACAGACAAGGCAAGCTTTGCTTAAGGATTGGGGTGGAACGACAACGGCCGATCGCCATGACTGGAAAAGGATTGTGCAAACAGGGCTGAATGAGGGTTGGTATCAGATTACCTTTGGTGATGTGGAGAAGGTGGAACAACTTAGCGATCGCCGCACAGTCACCTATATTCGTCCGCGTCAAATGGAAGGAGTCTTGCAATTAACAGCAGATTTCATTATTGATGCGACGGGTTTAGATGCGAAGGTGCAGACTAATCCTCTATTTGCTGATTTGCTCGATTGCTATAACATTCCTACCAATGGTTTAGGTCGATTGAGTGTGACCAATGATTTTGAAATTGCGGAATTGCGAAATCAGGACGGAAGAGTATATGCCGCAGGAGCCGCAACGTTAGGAGGTCCCTATGCTGCTGTTGATAGCTTCTTGGGTTTACAGTTTGCAGCTTTGAGATCGGTTGATAGTTTGGTAAAAGCTCACGCTCCCCAGTTACAGCATCTCAATGGATGGGGTTCGGTGCTGCAATGGCTTAAATGGGCGAGAAATCAGTCACCCTAATAAATTGCTAATAACTTGCTCGCAATGCGAGCAAGTTATTAGATCTGAATCATGTCGGTGTATTCGGTGAGTAACTCGTCGTAGGTGAGACTATCAGAATCTGCTTGGGGAGACCAGAGTAGCTCAAATACTAATAAATGACTTTCAGGTATAGCAGCGATCGCTTCTAAAGCGGTGCGTAGCTCTTGGGTATTTCTAATTTCGCCAAAGAGGGGCTTGTCATGATCTGTGCCGATCAGCAAGGTGACGACAATATATGCCGATGGGTCTTTATCAGGAGAAGCGATCGGCACTTGGCGTTGAGAAACCCTACCGCCGACATTAACTAAAGATTCATGGCTAAATTTAATCCGTTCGGCGAGGGAAAGTTTTTGAAAAACTCCTTCAGCTTGATCGCGCTTTACGGATTGAGAACTACTGCAAACATGCGTCCAATTTTCGGGCGTGCGAATCAATGCGAGGGCAGATTCTTGTAATAAAGTCAGTAAGCCTTCGGAAGTATCTGTATCTACTTCTAGACTTAACTCAGTTAACCGAGATTGGACTTCACGCGCTTGGGACAGAAGCGCCACTTGGAGCTTAGTAACTGTAACAGTGTCATTACCTAAATCTTTCGCAACATTAGAGTTAGATACGAAAAAGAGCGCTCGAATAATAAAGTAAGTAATCGTACCGCTAATTAACAACAAAATTAGCCAGACATACCAAGGTGTGCTAGTTGAACTAGAGTTGAATGACAAGTAGGAATTAGGGGTGGAATAGTTAGGGCGAGAATAACCATTATCAATGATTACAGGAGCAACAACGGTATTACCTGATGATGGGCGTTGATTGGAACTAAAGGAGTCTTTATCCGAAGAATTACTCGACGGTGAAGGAGATGATGAACTGGATGTGCTACTAGGACTAGAAGGTTTAGATGTGCTACTAGGACTAGAAGGTTTAGATGTGCTGCTGGGACTGGAAGATAACGATGATTTTCTACTAGATCTTGAAGGTGATGAACGAGTAAAAGATCCTCCACTACTGCGTCCCGCACTACTTTTAGCGTAGGCTTGCTGATCTTGCTGAAGCAATGTATCTAGTTGGCGATCGCTATACCCCAGAGCGATCGCCTGAATAGTCGCAAATGTCAGTAATGTAGTAGCTAAAAAATGGAAGCTTGGCTTACGCATAGTAATTGCATAAATAATAATGAATAGAATAGTGAATAGTGAAAATAAATAGGACTATCTCAAATTTCTCTATTGCAAAGGTTGAATCCATACTGTGCCCCTATCCTTTCATCATAGCAAACTAAATCTTAGTCCCACATACCTTGCAAAACTGAGCATCGGCATCATGCAAAGATAAACCACAACCAGAGCAGGTAATATCTTTCATTTCACCAAGGCGATCGCTTTGGTTAGCAGTTTTAATCAAGCGCTTAAATAGTTCCCCTAACTGTACGGGAATTAACGCAATACCTGTAAGTACCATGATTACAGTTGTCAATTTTCCTGCATCAGATTTTGGCATGACATCGCTATAGCCCACGGTCGTCATTGTAAAAATGGAGAAATAAAAGGCATCAAGAAAGTTATGAAACTTGGGATTAGTTGGATGCTCGATCTGGTAAATCAATCCTGAAAACACAAAGACGATCGCAAATAGCGTAAACAGTATTCTCAATAAAATCGCGATATCTTCGGTCTTGTTGACAAATAGCGATCGCGATTCCACTAGGCGAATAAGACGCAAAATCCGAAACCACCGCAGGAGTCGAATGAAGGTCACATCGATCGCTCCTAAGAAGAATGGCAAAATCGCCACAAGGTCAATAAGTGCGTAGAAACTAAAAAGATGTTTTAGCTTGTGCTCAGAACACCATAGCCGCAGAAAATATTCAAAGACAAATATCCCTAGAATGATGTCATCCAGTAAATTTAGGCGATAGCGCGTAACATCAGGAATTGGGTAAGTTTGGGCGACAAAGCTGGTAGCGGAGGCAAGAACGAGGAAGGCGATCGCAATGTTAATTAATTTGCCAATCGGGGTGGCAAGGTCATCAAGATAAAAGCTGATTTTCTGTCTTAGCATAGACAACCAGTAAGCATAATGTCGCGGTTTCTACTAAAGTTACATTAGAGGAGCTATTCCCAGTATCCAGATCCTAGATTAGATTTTTTTGGTAAAACGTGGAAATTTTATGTATTAGTAACGGACATGGTGAAGATCTCATCGCTGCCCGTATTTGCATTGAACTGGAAAAATTAGGATTTTCAGCGATCGCTTTGCCACTTGTGGGTGTGGGTCATGCCTATACTAAAGCCAATATCCCAATTGCCGATCAAGTTACTCAGGCAATGCCATCGGGGGGATTTGTCCGCATGGATAGCCGCCAACTCGCCCGTGATGTTAAAAGTGGGTTAGTAGGACTAACTAGTAAGCAATTAGGCTTTGCGTGGAAATGGTCACGGGGAGGACGCAGGGGCAAAAGATTAATTTTAGCGGTGGGTGATATTGTGCCATTGCTATTTGCATGGTTGCCAGCCAAGTTTGGTGGTTGTGATTTCTTCTTTGTCGCGACCGCTAAGTCTGAATACTTTTGGCGCGATCGGCAAGGTTATTTACCCCATGTCAAAAAGCCCTTTGGTGGTTCCTATTTTTTCCCTTGGGAACGCACTCTAATGAGTAGCAGTCATTGCAAAGCTGTATTTGTCCGCGATTTACTCACTGCGGAAATATTGAATAAAGAGTTTAAATTGCCTGCGATTTATCTTGGCAGTTCGATGATGGATGGGCTAGAACCAAAGGGAATTGATTTTGGCATTGGCGAAAATGACTGGGCTGTAGCGATTTTACCTGGTTCGCGATCGCCAGAAGCCTATGAAAACTGGATGACCCTGATGCTTTGTGCTCAGGTTGTAGCAAGGACAATTCCCCATGATGTGCATTTTTTAGTAGCGATCGCCCCAGATTTAGATGTGGAAGTAATCGGGCAGAGCATCATTCAAAAAGGTTGGTTACGCATTGATGAAACTACTTTTAAAGTCCAAAATGCACGTCTAATTTTATTGCGAGATGGGTTTAGTGATTGCTTGCATCAATGTCATTTAGGCTTGGCAATGGCAGGTACAGCAACGGAGCAACTAGTGGGGTTAGGTAAGCCCGTAATCACGATCGCGGGAAATGGTCCCCAGTTTACACGCAAGTTCGCTGAAGAACAGGCTGATCTATTAGGATGCTCAGTCAACCTGATTGATAAACCTGCACAAGTTGCTGATGTTCTCAATAGCATTTTGCAAGATCCCGACTATTTTCAAGAAGTTAGTCGCAATGGCTTAGAAAGAATGGGTCAAGCTGGAGCATCAGCAAGTATTGCTAAATATATTTCCGAGAAAATTTACTAAAAGTCTTGCAGTAAAGTAAAGAAACAGATTTCTTATACAGCCTATTGAGGCTTTGAGTAGTAGAAAAATATTTTTGAAAGCGGCGCTTTCAAAAATATTTCTGGGTTTTAATTAAGCGCAAAGCGTTGTAAGTAGCTAGGCGTAATTTAAAAAAGACCCAAAACCTGTGGTGTACGCTGTACGTGCGCCACAGGTTTTAGTATTTCATTGCACCCAGATACTTAACGTGAGTTCGAGATAATTTGAAATAGGATTTGAGATCTCAAATCCCAAAAATAAAACCATTGCTAAGCAATGGTTTTATTTTTGGGATTTTAAAATTTGCCAGTTCAACTCGAAGTGATGTTACTTAGTTTGACAAAGGCAAACTGCAAGAAATAGATTTTTTGATTAAGAAAATTTCAACAAATACCCACATTAGCAAGAGTCCTAAAGCTTCAATGCTTTATCTAAATCAAATAAAGATAAAGAAATTACATTTTATTAAATCGCAACAAATTTTTAGGAACTTTAATTCATAAATATTCGTCTGGTATTTATTTGGCAATTTCAATATTCATAGTAATTTTTGTGGTGATTTCTAAAAGTTAATTAATAATCCCTTACAACACAGTTTATACTTCAAAACAATAGTATTTTTGCCGAATTTTTCATTCTGATTTTTTGTGTTTATCAGATTATTTAGATACTTGTAATTACATTCAAAATGCTTTATATAATGTATAAGTAATCTTCATTCAAAATTTTAAGTTCACGTATTGCAATCCTAAATAGTTCGAGAGAGTAATCAAGCCTGCATTACACCTCAGGAAACTCCAATATTTACAAATAAATATAGGACTAATACAGCCAACCTACATAGTATGAGAGAAGTTTTGTTCCTATTTGAACAGAGCTTATATTATTCCCTAAAAAAGGACAAAATCCTTATATATGAATCAGGAAAACTGTAAATATTTAAATAATATTTAATCTTGTGTAAAGTTTTACTTGAATATTTAGAGAAAGGATTGCAGGATTTTTGTGATCGAAACGATATTATTTATGAGATTACTTTACTTGACTAAATTTATTTGAATTGTTAAGCCAAGCATCTAAACTAACCAACTAGGTTTAAGAGCTATGAAATTAAAAGCATTGACAAAGTATTTATTGATTCTCCCCTCGTTAATGGTTGCTGTAGCAGCAGCAGAGGCTAATAGCCCAATATGTGGAGATCCTAACCAAAAAGCTGGGGAAATCTGCTACACAGAGCATAAATTCCCTAATAGTGATCAGATCGGATTGGGGGATGTCCTTGGCGAAATTCTTGGAAGTGGTAGTAAAACCCAGAGTCTCGTGGTTGATCGAGCATCGTTAAATCATGTCATTCTCGATTACCAAGAGTTTCGAGAGAAGGTGATTGGTAATGTGTCCCCATTGACAGCCAAGATCATTAGTTCTTCTGGCAATGCGGCAATACTCGATCTTCTCCAACGCGAGACACAGCGCTTAACCGACGCAAAAGCAGAATTGCAAGCTAAGGGAGGCATTTGCAGCCCTTCTGTCTGCACATCACTGCAAAATCAAATCAACTCTATTGATGAGTTGATTGGCAGGATTGCTAAATACAAGAGTGAGGTAGTTGCAAGCGGCGGAAATGAAAAGATTTCGTTTAGCTATACTAAGTCCCCTGCTGCGAGTGCAGATATCAGGATTTTACTCAGACAACGTTATCTAGGCGATGCTAGTAAAATTACAGAGCAGACAACTAAATTAGTAGATCAATCAAAAATCTTGGCTAATAGCATTGCGCCTGTGCCTACTACTAGTTCAATCCTCCCGTCTACTAATTCCGTTTTGCCGACCACTACCTCAGCGATCGCTAATTCAGATTTGCCGACCACTACAAATAATGCCGCTCTGCCGACAAATAGCGCCCCGATACCAACTAATAATTCTAGTTTCCCAACTACGACAAATTCGGCATTACCGATTTTCATCGAAAATCGTTGTACCCAACCTTTAAGAATTTTGGTTCGCTATCAAAGACCTAATGGTTCTTGGCAAATTACTGGTTTTCCAAGGTATAACTTGCCTGCTTTGAAAACGACTCAACTTGAGCAACGTAGCGGTAGAATCGCTACATCTATGAATGGAGTGTTTTACTATATTGCCGAAACCTCTGACAGAAGTGCTTCTTGGATTGGGAAGGATAACTTTGCCATCGAAGGTTATGGTACTTTGCCCATGAAAAAAGTGGAACTTCAGCCAGTAAATGGCAAATACACTATATCCCTGAGATGTTCTTAAAAAACATAGAGGAGAGGGTACAAGTTGAAGGGGTTACAATCTTAAAAATTCTCTGGCTCAACCACTATAAATTCAAGAATTAGTGGTGTGGGGCAAGTCACGCATCACTAATTCTTAAGGAGGAAGAAGAAGGCAAGTAACACTCACCTTCTTCTTTTTGGCTTTTGGTTGCGGTATAGTACAGATCATTAGCTTCACCAAAATTCAAAATGCTGAATTTAAACGAAATTATGTCACTGGCTCGTCCGATCGCTTGGGGAGCAGGGGACATTCTGATGAAGTATTATCAAGCGCCACAGGATTTAAAGATCACGTTTAAGGGCGTTGAAGATGGTAATGTCACCTCCGCCGATTTAGCAGCCAATGACTTCATCTTGGGACAGTTAAAGCAAACCTTCGGCACAGAAAATTTTGCCTATCTTAGCGAAGAAACTGAAGACAGTACCGATCGCCTCGATCATGAATGGGTATGGATCATTGATCCAATGGATGGTACGAGCGACTTTATTCGGCGTACCAATGAATTTGCCGTACATATTGGGCTGAGCTATCGCCAACGTCCTGTACTGGGATTGGTGGCAACTCCTGCTCAAGATCGCCTATTTCAAGGTTTTTTGGGCAATGGTGCATATATGGAAACAAGAGATGGCACAAAGCAACGGATCCATGTCTCTGATAAGGTTAATCTCGAAAAAATGGTGGTGGTGGCAAGTCGTAGCCATCGCAATTACCAGTTAGAAAGTATTCTTCAGCAATTGCCCAAGGCAGCAGAAATTGCGGTTGGTAGTATCGGTGGCAAATTTGCAGCGATCGCTTCAGGTAATGCTGATGTCTATATCTCCGTGTCTGGTAAATCTGCTCCCAAGGATTGGGACTATTGCGCTCCTGAAATTATCTTGACCGAGGCAGGGGGACAACTTACCCACGCAGACCTATCGCCACTGTCTTACAACAATCTCGAATTGCGACAATGGGGAACTATTGTCGCTAGCAATGGGCATTGTCATGATCAGATTTGTCAAATTAGCCAAGATGCGATCGCGCCAATCAAAAAGTGAAAGAATTATTGGTGCGTGGCTTTGCCACGCACCAATAATTCTTTCAGTGAGAAGGGCGTATGAAATTACAAGCAATTTTAATTGGTGCTGCTGTCGTTGTTGGTGTTATGGCTATTACCAATCCCAGTAAAGATCGCTACATCACATATGCCACTGAGCAATTGTCGGAAACAGGCAAAACATCTATTTGTGCTGGTGAGAATATACCTCTTGCAGCTCAGCAATCCTGTAAATTTGTAATTGCTCAAGGCAAAGGCGTAATCAAGTCAATTGTTGAGAACTCCACAAAGCAGCAAAATTATGTATTGTTCAGCCTTTACGAAACGGATCTACCGAATAAAAAAATAACAACGATCGCTGCCTTTGGTAATTTTCATATGCTCAAATAAAAACAAGGGGCTTAAGCCCCTTGTTTACTAAGGATTTTCTTGATCGAATTGCTCCAACAGTTTCCAGACTGATTTCAAAAGTTGATCTAGTCCCTTTTTCGAGGCAGCCGAAATCGCGAGGATTGGGATATCAAACTGTGCTGCAATTTCCTCAACATCTTCAGGCAACATCGCATCAATTTTATTGAGAGCTAGAATCTGAGGCTTTTCGTCTAAGCCATGACCATAGGCGGCTAACTCTTCTTGAATCGTGTGATAAGCGGTGAGGGGATCATCTTGAGTCACATCGATGAGATGAATCAATAACTTAGTACGTTCCACATGGCGTAGGAAATCATGTCCTAAGCCAATGCCATCGGCAGCTCCTTCAATCAGTCCGGGGATATCTGCAAAGACGACACCATCACCAGACGGTTTGGATACGACACCCAAATTGGGGACTAATGTAGTGAAAGGGTAATCGGCAATTTTTGGGCGTGCTGCTGAGACAACTGAGATCAAAGTCGATTTACCTGCATTGGGTAAGCCAATGATCCCCACTTCAGCAATGAGTTTTAGTTCTAAATACAATGTCAGTTCTTCCCCAGGTAACCCAGGTAAAGCATAGTCGGGGGCACGATTTTGATTGCTCAAGAAATATTTATTACCTAAGCCGCCTTTACCGCCTCTAGCTACTACCAAGGTTTGATCAGTATCAGTGAGATCACCCAAAACTTCTCCTGTTTCCGCATTCATTACCACCGTACCCAAGGGCACTTTGATAATGCGATCGCTGCCACGTTTGCCCGTCATGTTGCTAGGTCCGCCACGTTCGCCATCTTCTGCTTTAAAAATATTCTCGAAGCGAAAGTCTAGAAGGGTTTGGAGATCAGTGGTTGCCTGTAAAATCACCGAGCCGCCATTGCCACCATTACCACCCGCAGGACCACCCGCAGGTACATATTTTTCACGACGAAAGGCAACGAGACCATCACCTCCATTTCCAGACTTTACTTGTATCGTAGCGCGATCGATAAAATGCATTGCTAATCCGATTAATTGCTCTGATGAGTTCAAGGAAATTTTAGAAAGGCTCGCTTTGCAAGCCTTTCTAAAATTTCCTTGGGTTGTAAGTAGCGCAAAGCGCTATAGGAGATAACGCAATTTACTTGCAGCGTTATCTTTAATTTAGTTTTATCTCTATTATGCAGTGCTAAAGGTATTCATAACAATATTAGGTGACGCGAAGAGTTACTTAATATTGTTTTATGGAGCTTGGCATTTGGTTTCTAAAACACAAGGATGATCGCGATCGCCTGTTTCAATTTGCAAAGTTGTATGGGCGATCGCAAAATTCTGATGCAACTCTCGACTGATATGAGCAAGAAATTCATCGTTATGTCCTGCTGGCATCACTAAATGTGCAGTTAGAGCCGTTTCCACAGTACTCATATTCCAGATATGCAAATCATGGACTCCTGTTACGCCATCTAGTTCTGATAAATAAGTCCGTACTGCTCGCTCATCAATATCATTAGGCACGCCATCGATCGCTAAGTTAAATGAGTCTTTTAATAGCTCCCAAGTACTGAAAATAATCAGAGCGCTAATTACTAAGCTAAAAACGGGATCAAGCCAAAACCATTTCGTAAATATAATCGCGATCCCCGCAAGGACGACCCCAAGGGAAACTAGGGCATCGGCTGCCATATGCAAAAATACAGCCTTGATATTCAGATCACCTTTACTGGCAGAGGCAAATAATAGAGCCGTTGCCGTATTAATCACAATGCCAATCGCCGCCACAGCGATAATTACACCACCTTCAACCTTGCTTGATGGCTCCATTAATCGTTGAATTGCTTCCCAGACAATCCCGCCTGTAGTGACTAGTAAAAAAATGGCATTGAGAAAAGTCGCCAAAATCGACGATTTACGCCAGCCATAGGTATATCGACTAGAAGGTTGCCGCCGAGATACTAAAATCGCTACCCATGAAATGACTAGCCCCAAGACATCACTGAGATTATGGGCAGCATCAGCGATCAGTGATACGGAATTAGAGAAAAATCCAAATCCAAACTCCGTAACCACAAACCCCACATTCAGAATAAAGCCAATGATAAAGGCTTGACTGTAGTTAGTTGGAACAGCATGATCATGTCCATGTTGAGAGTGACTATGCCCAGTATGCGAATGGTCATGGTGTTTATGGGAATGTTGGTGGGGCATTGTGGCAAAGCCTCAAATATTCAACTTTTATACCAAATCACGAAAGTGTGCCAACACTTTTGTGATTTGAAAACCAAACCCAGTGTTTTTTAATGAAGAAATGGAATAGCCATTTCTTCATTTGGTATTAGATATGACGCGATCGCACAGTCTGCAAAGTCTTGATAACTATTGCAATATCATTTTGACTGAGGCGATCGCCATTTTCGAGGATGGTTAGTGATGATGGAGAGTTGGCAATAACCATAGCTTTTAGAGGTTGCGCTTTTGTTGATCTTAGCAGTCTTGACTTTTGATGTAGAAATTACTAGATCACCCAAACAAGAAGAATTTTGAAAGCAACGCTTTCAAAATTCTTCTTGTTTGGGTTTGTGGATGATTACTATGCTCTTGGTGCATACATAATTACTAATACCCCCAAGAAAGCGATCCCAGCGCCAATTAGATCAAATTTATCAGGAATAACTCGATCAACTAACCATCCCCAAGCGATCGATAACACAATAAAGATGCCTCCGTAAGCAGCATATGCTCTGCCAAAGTTTGCTGCTTGCAGGGTTGGCAAAACACCATATAGCCCCAAGATCACCATCCCAATTATCGCTAACCAAAAACTTTTGCCTTCTCGCAACCACAGCCAAAATAAATAGCCACCACCAATTTCACAGAGTCCTGCTAAGAAGAATAAAAATAGTGACCGAATCATGAGTGTTCTTTTTTATATGGAGTAAGTGCGGCGCAAAGACCCGCACTTACAGCGCTTTGCTATTTCTCGAAACCCAGATAAATTTTGAAAAAGCTTGCTTTGCAAGCTTTTTCAAAATTTATCTGTATTGCACAAACCCTAAATAGGCTGAATCTAAAGAATAAAAAATGGCGTAGCTATTTTTTATTCTTTAGTGATATTGCCAGATCTAACCCAACCTTCTTCTTTGGTGTTTTCGTTGCGAACATATACCCATTCACGATCAGGGGCTTCTCGAATTACAGAAACTTTAGTATTAAAGTCTGCACCACCAACACTCTTAGATGCTTGGCTTGGATCAGCACGAAATACTAGACCTATACTAGCGTTAACTTTACCTTGATACTTAGCATCATTAGTTTTGGGCTTTGCCTTGACCGTAGGTTGAGGCATCGGCGCAACTTTAATTGCAGCGATCGGTGGTGTTGGCGCTGGGACAGACTTTAGATCATTAGAAAATACAGGTTTTTGGGGATGTTTCTGAAATGGCAAAATGACGTAATACCAGCCTGTCGCCACGATCGCCACAATTATCCCTAGGCTAAAAGCTAAACTTGTACTTGATTTTGCAGTTTCGGGAAATCTCATTCAGTCACACCTATTTTCTATCAAAAATCATTGGCAAAATAGATGAAAGATTTACTAAATGAATATCACTAAGTGATATTCATTTAGTAAATCTCTATCTAGGCAAATTTGATGATTGGTTGAATAGATTACCTTAAGTTCTCCAAATTTGACCAATATTTTTTTAACAACTAAGAGAGTTGCTGTTAATCAACACTTGTTTCAAATCCCAAAAGTAAAAGCCTTGCTAAGCAAGGCTTTTACTTTTGGGATTTGAAAATTTACTACCTTAACTCGAACTGACGTTAAATCGCTATAGTTTCTGAGACGATCGCCCCGTCACTACTGACCCATGCAATTTGGGAAATACCACGCGATCGCGCATGATCTCTTACAACATCGGCATCACGAAACTCTAGCTCTAGCTCAATCGCCTCTATTTGTGGCTCTTGGCGTAATTTCGCGGCATGGGCAAAAGCAGATTGCATCGCATCGGGAGTCTTGGCGACAACTAGACAGCTTGATGTGGTGAGAGTTTGTGGTAATTGCTTTTGCAGTGCTTGTTGCAAGTCTTCGAGATTAATGCAAAAACCGATACTGGGATAGCTGACATTTTGGGGATGATAGACACCGAGCAGATTATCGTAGCGTCCGCCTTGAGCAACGACATAGTTATTACAGGCAACCTCAAACACAATCCCTGTGTAATAGTCGAAAGTTTGCATCAAACTAAGATCGAGAGTTAGGCGATCGCTAGCATTTTGATTGGTACTTTCCCAGAGATCGATTAAGGATTTGAGGTAACTAATTTCACCTGTTAGTCCCGATGTCCATTTGCTCGTGGAGAGACGACTCAAGACCTCCTTGGGCTTGCCACGCAGGTCAACTAATTCAAGAGCATAGCCTTTAACATCTTCGGGTAAGTCCATTTCGGTAATGGCAATGCGATCGAGTTTGGCAAGGCTTTGGCGGACTTTGGCACGATATTGCTCTGGCAATAGATCGAGCAATGCGCCCGTGAGTCTGGCATCGCCGAGGATGATTTGCCAATCTGGTAGTTCTACGAGATCGAGGCTTTCGGCTAAAAGCAACAAGATTTCGCCATCGGCTAATAGTCCTGATGCACCCAGCAATTCCACGCCAGCCTGAAAGGATTCCTCAGAGGTGCTATTGGCTCGCCGCCGAAATACATTGGCATTGTAATAAAGTCGCTGCGGACAGGTTGCCACATGACTACCCAGACGGGCGGCATAGGCACGAGCGATCGAGGCGGTAAATTCGGGACGCAATCCTAAAATATCAATGCTGTTGCTATGCAGTTGGATTACGGATTTAGGATCGACGGCTCCGCCTGCGGTTAGCGATCGCAAATGTTCTACAGTTGGGGTAATGATGCGTTGATAGCCCCATGACTGAAAAACTTGTTGAATGCGGCTCTCGATCCAACGCTTTTGAGCAACGTCTAGGGGAAGTAAATCTTTTGCGCCAGTCGGCAGTTGATGCACCATACAATTCTCTCAGTCTTCGTCTTTTATCCTATCGCGAATGCTTGCAGATATAATTGCCAACATGCCGATGGGATCACTTATTGGAATTTTAAGTAACTAGGCGCAATTAAATATAAAACCCCAAAAGCTGTGGCGCACGCTGCGCGTGTGCCACAGCTTTTGGATCTGTTTTTGGATTATGTCTGGCTACTTACTTGGACATAGAAAGCATAATATTCTTATTAAAACTTACGCATCGAGTGAATGTGACGTGAGCAAAGCCCGCACCACATTCACTCAAAACTTAGTAAATCCGTTAGCATTGCGTAATTCCTAAGCCTTTGACAAACAATTCTTAATATCTTGCAGGAGCAAATAATAATGATATCTGGGCTTAAAACCTTGACAGCAAAACCGATTGACAAAAAATAAAATTTCTGCCCTATGCTATCGTGGGCGTTGCTGTATTTGCTTTTAATGCTAATCCCGAAACAAATATCTATGTACAAGTTTATATAACCTTACTTGAAGCCAAATTGGGGGTAGTCTTGGTATATTTATTGAGCAAGAAACTCACAAGAATTCATAAAGAGAAGCATTCTAGATAATGGCTTGACATCATTTAGCCTAGCAAACTGTAATTTTATTGATCATTGTCACAATTAAAACTATCAACAAGAGAAATAGTTATGAAAACTAGAACTACTGCAATTCTTTGGTGTTTCTTTTTTGGAGGTATTGGGGCACATAAGTTTTATCTTGGTCAAAGTGGATGGGGAATTATTTACCTTCTATTTTGCTGGACGTTCATTCCAACATTTGTAGCATTTATTGAGTTCATCATGCTACTAGTTATGTCTGACACTGAATTTGACCGTAAGTTTAATGCTGGTGCAACTCAAGTTACAGCATCAGTTCGAGACTCTACCGCAGCACTTAGCGATCTAAAGAGACTCTATGACGACGGTGTAATCACAGCAGAAGAATATGAGGAAAAGCGAAAAAAACTCCTCAAAAATATTTAACTAGAATGGTGCAAGAATAATATTTAGCAAGAATCTTGAGAAGAATTTATGTCTCAACCTACATGGTTTGATCAAACACCGCAATGGGTTTGGTGGTCTTGTGTACCAGTATTAGGTGGTGGCGCGATCGCCTATGCTGGAGTAAAGTCTGGCTCAAATATTTGGATTGGTGTTGGTGCTGGCTTTGTTGCTGGAGCAATTGTGATCTCCTCAATACCAATCCTCTCTAACTTGACAACAATTCTCTGGATTGCCCAAATTGCCACCGCGTTTGCACTAAAGCGAGATTACCTAGCTAAAATCTACCCCAAGGATTTAGCTCTACCTGAAGATCCGAAACTCTTCGCGGCGATCGCGGCAAATCGCCCCAAAGTTGACATCAATACCTGCTCCAAGAACGAATTGGTAAATACTTTAGGATTACCAATTGTCTACGCCAATGATATTGAATCCCTACGCAATGAGGGGCATATTTTTACCAGCATCGAAGAACTTCATGACATTATAGAAATACCCAACGCCACGCTCAAAAAGATTGAGCCAATGATCATATTTAGCTATGACTATCGCCAAGAGTCAGGCTATTCATGGAAGAGAATCAATTCGATGTCCACGGATGATTTGATCAGCTTAGGCATAGAACCCAATGCAGCAAAAGCGATCGCTGAAGAACGTCAACGTCGTGGCGAATTCAAGTCAATCATGGATATCAAAAGAAGAACTGGCATTCCTTTTAGCACCTATCGTCATCTCACCTAAGCATTCCTTTTAAGATCTCCCCAGTTGCTCAGAGAGGTTTATATGTCGATTTTCAAAATGTCTCTGAAAGAAAGCTTAACAAAGCATAAGCTATGGCTAGATAGTCATGGAGAGAATGGGCAGAGACTGAGTGCGGCTGGAACTAACTTTGAAAAAGCAGATCTGAGTCAAGCAAATCTCATCAAAGCAAACCTAAGCGGCGCAAATCTCAGTGAAGCAAATTTGAGTAGTGCAAATCTTCGCGAAGCCACCTTATTTGGTGCAAATCTGAGTGGTGCAAATCTCAACAATGCGAATCTAAGTGAGGCTTTGCTCAGTGGAGCCGATCTCCAAGGCGCAACTCTCCAAAAAGCACTTTTGACGGAAGCACTACTTTGTGAAGCTAACCTCATAAATGTAGATCTTAGCCATGCTGATTTGCACAAAGCAAATCTCAGTCTCGGCATTCCCGAATTTGTCAAAGCCAAAAATATTCAATCCCTCTTACTTGGCAACTCGATTCCTTCTCTATTTGTCAATCAAACCAATCTCAACGGAGCAAATCTGACTGAGGCAAATCTTAGTGAAGCGAATCTTGACTTTGCAAACCTGACTGAAGCAAATCTGACTGGGGTAAATCTTAGCAAAGCTAAACTCTTTGCCGTTGATCTCAGTCAGGCAAATTTATCTAACGCAAATCTCAATGGTGCGGATTTGTTTCGTGTTAAAGCTCTAGATACGAACTTTAGCAGCGCAGATTTCACTGATGCATGTATTGAAGAATGGCTAATTAATCGTGATACAAGATTCGACGAGGTTAGTTGTGATTCTATCTATTTAAAGCATATTCTCAGAAGTTTGCCCGATTACATTCTCAGAAGATATAGCGATCGCCGCCCCTTTAATCCTCAAACTAAGTTTGCCCAAGGTGATTTTGTAAAATTAATCAGCAAAGACAAAACGATTACAGAGTTAGAAGAGTGTGGCTCAGATATCCTCCAGCAATATCTTCTTTTTGAAGAGCTTCATCAAATGTTTGAGCAATTGTCGGATCAATATTCTCATCGCTATGTGGATGCTTCAGAGAGCGATCGTCAAACTCTTCTCAAATTAGAATTAACATATCAAACAAAAATTAATCCAGCATTTAGAGAGCGGCTATTAGAGGCAATCGTCTCTCAAACTCGTGAATTATCTAAATTTCTGAAAAACAACACTTTCGTAAGTATATCTCAGGAGCTTCTGCAAAGTTGGCTTTGAATTTATGGAAAAGATGACACTTTGCCTCATCTTTCTCATAAATAAATCAATTTACTGGGCAAGAATCTTACCTCTTTGGTAAAGATCAGTAAGATCACGTAAAAAATTTAAGCTTTGTTTACCCGTCATAGAAATTGGCGAAAAAGTCTCTGAACTGGAATATTTTAAAATAATGCTGCGAATTTGAGGCTGACTATCCAATTGAACAACCTTCATTGACCATACATCAAAATAACGGTGCTCAATTTCCGAGAATTCGATTAATTCAGCATTAATATGGCGCTTATCTAGCAAAATACGGTTGTAGGTCTGGCTTACAACTCGCCGACTACCTTCTAACACTTGCAAAAACATTGAATCCCCAAAACTCAGCATCCCTGTAATTCCAACACTTTTATTGTTGCGCTCTGACTTGTCCAAAATATCAACTAAGTCAGGATACTCTAATCCTGCGATCGCCTGACTAACATAAATTAAGCGATAGAGAGCCATAGGTAACTACCGAATATAGTAGACTTCAGTATAGGACAAAAGATGGCAGATTATAGACAATCAGCAATCACTTAACACTGACGTTAATCCAATTCAAGAACAAAGAAGAGGGAGTAGAATCAATGAATCTACTCCCTCTTCCCTGTTTATTTAAA
>VFQS010000118.1_pt1 | contig 106321 bp, 118 predicted proteins | sample 3512361 | NCBI WGS metagenome assembly VFQS01 (sample SAMN10412375, study PRJNA504923) | tailings metagenome | isolation source: Relicate 1 Philex TSF3 active mining | place: Philippines | reverse complement strand
CATTAGATGCGGTTGTGGTGACTGCTAACCCATTAGGCAGTGATATTAATGACCTTGTTGCACCTGTGAGTGTTTTGCGGGGCGATGAACTTGCCAAAAAGCAAAGTAGCACCTTAGGCGAGACACTTAATCATTTGCCTGGCATTAGCTCAACCAACTTTGGACCAAACTCTAGTCGTCCAGTTATACGCGGGTTAGATGGCGATCGTGTGCGCATCATGAACAACGGTGGCGCGAGCCTAGATGTTTCATCATTATCTGCAGACCATGCTGTTGCTATCGATCCATTGTTGGTTGAGCAAATAGAGGTGGTGCGTGGGCCAGCGGCACTTCAGTATGGTGGCAGTGCAATTGGTGGTGCGGTGAACATCATTGATAACCGTATACCAAGGTCTCCAATTAATGGAGTTGATGGCCGAGCTGAGTTTCGTGCGGGTGGCCCAGAGATGGAAAGAGCTGGCGCCGCACTCTTAAATACAGGTAATGGCCAATTAGCAATACACGCCGATGCTGCATACAGAAAAACTGATAACTTGCGCATACCTGGAGATATTCATCCCGTTGGAGACCGCGATGCAAGAAAGCAAGGCTCAAAATTATTGAACTCCAACTCTGACCAACAGTCTGGATCGGTGGGTGCGTCTGCCACATCAGAACATGGCTATGCGGGGTTGTCTCTAGACACATACCGTAATGATTACGGCACAAGTTTTTTTGAGGAAGCTAGTCCTACGCGCATCAAAATGCAGCAAGATAGAGTAACTTTTGCAGCAGAGCAAAGAAACTTGGACGGCAAATTGGGTGTGCTGAGTTCTTTGCATGGCTCAATCTCCCATACTGATTACAAGCATGATGAGTTGGCTGGTTCTGCAATTGAGGCAACTTTTAAAAACAAAGGTTGGGAAGGTCACTTTGGTGGAACTTTAGTGCCATTCAATACAGCCTTTGGCCAATTAAAGGGCGCATGGGGAATCCAGGCATCTAGTAGCCAACTGCGCATGACTGGAGAGGCTCCACTTGTTCCTAATGCTGATACAAATACTAAGGCTCTTTATATATTTGAGGAGCTAAGCCTTAGTAAAGATAGCGCAGTTAATTTGGGGGCTCGTGTTGAGGATGTGCGCATCAAGGGCATTGCTGGTAACGGTAGTGAGGATGAAAATGACCGCGTTGGCGAGAAGAAATTCAAACCGTTTTCTACAACACTGGGTTATCGCCAAGGGCTGAATAGTCTATGGACTGCAACATCGAACCTCTCATACACCGAGCGTGCACCAACGTACTATGAGTTGTTTTCTAACGGGCATCACCATGCAACAGGTATGCATGAAATTGGTGACCCAAATCAGAAAATGGAAAAAGGCACAACGCTAGATTTAGCTCTTACTTATAAAACAGCAGAGTCAAAAACTAGATTGGGTGCATTTGTGACAGAGTTTTCAAACTTTATAGGACTCAAATACTCTGGAGAAACGCTTGATGGACCAATTTATAACTTTGAAGGCATCAAGGCTCGTTTATATGGCTTAGAAGCGGATGGTCGATTTCCGTTGTTAAAAGGTGTTTTTGCCAAGGCTGGTCAGATTGATTTGAGTTGGAAGGCAGACTATGTGCGTGGAGAAAACCGAACAACGGGAGGATCCTTGCCAAGAATTGCCCCATTGCGTTTGGACGCATCACTCATTTACACAGAAGGTAGATACTCAAGTCAGTTAGACGTGCGCTATGCCGCTTCCCAAAACCGCTATGACGACAGCTTGGGGGCTACGCCAAGTTACACAATGGTTGGTATGGGTGCATCTTATAAAACTGTCATTCAGGGATTTAAGGCCGCCTATTGGTTTGTTCGTGTAGATAACTTGACTAACGAAGTTGCGCGTAATGCTTCATCAGTGATGCGCGATGTTGCTATGGTTGGCTCAAGAAGTTTGCGAGCGGGGCTTAGAGCTTCATTCTAAGTACTTGTAGAGCTGATTTAAGGGGTGCTTAGGCGCCCCTTTTTGCTTTTTGACAGGACTTTTTAAAAAAAGTGTTGTTTTGGTCTTAAAAATATAGCCAAGTAGGGGTTCTGGTCTTAGAATCACGCGCATGAACGCACCGCTAAAAGAACTTCAAGACGTATCCCCTGCAATTAAAGCCGAGGTTTTGGCGCAGGCTTTACCGTACATCAAAAAATATCATGGCAAAACCATTGTGATTAAGTACGGTGGAAATGCCATGACAGAAGAGCGCCTAAAAGAGGGCTTTGCTCGCGATGTGATTTTGTTAAAGCTTGTAGGTATGAATCCAGTGGTTGTTCACGGCGGTGGACCACAGATTGATGATGCTCTTAAGAAAGTTGGCAAGGCGGGAACTTTTATTCAGGGCATGCGTGTGACTGATGAAGAAACCATGGAAGTGGTGGAGTGGGTTCTTGGTGGAGAAGTTCAGCAAGATATCGTGATGTTGATCAATCATTTTGGCGGTCAAGCAGTTGGCTTAACTGGTAAAGATGGTGGTTTGATTCATGCGCGCAAGATGATGATCCCCAACAAAGAAAAAGCGGGTGAGATGCTCGATATTGGTTTTGTTGGTGAAATTGAATCAATTAACCCAGCAGTTGTTAAAGCCTTGCAAGACGATGCGTTTATTCCAGTTATTTCACCAATTGGTTTTGGTGAGGATGGGCAGGCCTATAACATCAACGCTGATTTGGTCGCTGGCAAGATGGCGGAAATCTTAAAAGCCGAAAAATTAGTGATGATGACTAATATCCCAGGCGTGATGGATAAAAACGGAAACTTGTTAACTGACTTAACAGCCAGAGAAATTGATGCATTGTTTGCAGATGGCACGATTTCAGGTGGCATGTTGCCTAAGATCTCTTCTGCGTTAGATGCAGCTAAGAGTGGCGTAAATTCAGTGCATATCATTGATGGTCGTATTGAGCATTCATTGCTTTTGGAAATTTTGACAGAGCAAGCCTTTGGCACAATGATTCGTTCACATTGATTTTTCCATGCGTCGACCTTTATGGTTTTTTGATTTAGACAACACGCTACACGACGCATCTAGCGACATATTTCCCTACATTAATGACGCAATGACGAGCTTTGTGGCTCGTCGTTTGCATTTAGATCGAGAAGCGGCCAGCCAAGTACGCAATAGTTACTGGCAACAGTATGGCGCGACCTTGTTAGGGTTGGTAAAGCACCATGCAATAGACCCACATGAGTTTTTATATGAAACTCATCGCTTTGATGAGTTAAGCGGCTCACATTTAGATGATTTATCGAATATTGTCAGCGGTGAAAAGGGGCTTAGACAGCTATTAAATAGGTTGCCAGGGCGTAAAATTTTGCTCACCAACGCACCTCGAGCATACGCTCAAAAAGTTCTTCAAGAGTTAGGTATTGTGGGTTGTTTTGAGGCGATTGAGGCCATTGAAGATATGGAGGTCCACCAACAGTGGCGACCAAAACCTGATCATTTAATGATTAGGCGACTACTTCGAAAGTATCGTTGCGCCCCTCATAGGGCTGTTTTAGTGGATGATACGTTGGGGCATTTAAGTAAATATTCAAAACTAGGCTTAAAGACTGTCTGGTTTAAAAGACATGTTAGGACTTACACCCATAATCGAGGTAATGTATCTCTAGAAGTACAATCAATGCATCAATTATTTAAAAGTTGGCAGAAACTCAAATGAACTCACCATTTAATCAAGTGTCTATGACCAATGACTCCACCCAGGATCCTGCTGCGCCAGTTCGCAAACGTCCGCGTCCTGGTGAGCGCAGAATACAAATTCTTCAGGTTCTAGCCGAGATGTTGGAGAACCCTAAGGGCGACCGTGTCACAACTGCGGCTTTGGCGGCACGATTAGAGGTTTCAGAAGCAGCTTTGTACCGACATTTTGCAAGTAAGGCCCAAATGTTTGAGGGCTTGATTGCCTTTATTGAGCAAACAATCTTTGGCTTAATTAATCAGATTACTGAGCGTGAGGAGGCGGGAGACCGTCAAGCTCAGGAAATTTTGATGGTTTTGTTGGGTTTTGGCGAAAAGAATCCTGGTATGACCAGAGTTTTGTTGGGCGACGCTTTGTGGTTAGAGGACGAGCGCTTGCAGGACCGTATTGCTCAAATTTTTGAGCGCATTGAGTCTTCATTGAAGCAGTCTTTACGGATTGCCCAAACACAAGGTCGTTTCCCTCAATCTGCTGATGGTAATGAGGTGAGCTCAAGAGCTGCCATGATGATTAGTTATGTGGTGGGGCGTTGGCATCGCTATGCGCGAAGCGGCTTTAAAAAGGCGCCTACTGAGTTTAGCGACTTGCCTATGAGAGTTTTATTCTCAGTATGAGTCTAGGAGTAGTTAAGCCAGAGACCCTTCACTTTGCAGAACCTCTGAGTTTGCAAAGTGGGGCAAGCATTGCCAATTACAACTTGGTTGTAGAAACCTATGGCAAGTTGAATGCTAAAAAAGATAACGCGGTTTTAATTTGCCATGCCTTAAATGCTTCGCATCACGTTGCAGGCATTAGTGCTGATAACCCAGATAGCATTGGCTGGTGGGACAACATGGTTGGCCCTGGTAAGCCAGTAGACACAAATAAATTCTTTGTGATTGGCGTTAATAATCTAGGGTCGTGTTTTGGTTCAACTGGGCCAATGAGCATTAATCCTGCAACTGGTAAGCCTTATGGAGCATCTTTTCCTGTGGTCACAGTGGAAGATTGGGTGAATGCTCAGGCTAGAGTAGCAGATCACTTTCAGATAGAAAAGTTTGCAGCGGTCATGGGAGGTAGTCTTGGCGGTATGCAAGCCATGGCTTGGAGCATGATGTATCCCAATAGAGTTGCTAACTGCATAGTAGTAGCTTCAACACCCAAATTATCTGCACAAAACATCGCATTTAATGAGGTGGCTAGAAGCGCGATTTTGAGTGATCCAGATTTCCATGGTGGCGATTATTATGCCCATAACGTTAAGCCACGCAGAGGTTTAAGGGTTGCCCGAATGATTGGTCATATCACTTATTTATCAGATGATGATATGGCTGAAAAGTTTGGCAGGGAGTTGCGTCGAGCCGAAGGCGACTCTGATGAATACAACTTTAGTTTTGATGTTGAGTTTGAAGTTGAAAGCTATTTGCGTTACCAAGGTGAAAAGTTCGCAGATTATTTTGATGCAAACACTTATCTCTTAATTACGAGAGCATTGGATTATTTTGATCCCGCTAAGGCTTATGCCAATAACTTAAGTGCTGCGATGAAGGATGTTGTTGCGAAGTTTTTGGTGGTGAGTTTCACAACTGATTGGCGCTTTGCACCAGATCGTAGCCGAGAAATCGTTAAGGCTTTACTTGATAACAAGCTAGATGTTAGTTATGGTGAAATTGATGCGCCGCACGGCCATGATGCATTCTTATTAGAAGATCCTCGTTACCACGGTTTAGTGAGAGCTTATTTTGAGCAAATAGCCATGGGAGTTAATCCATGATGCGTTCTGATTTCGCCGCAATTGCCAAGTGGATTAAGCCTGGCTCACAGGTGTTAGATGTGGGCTGTGGAGATGGCACGCTTTTGAATTATTTGAAAGAGTCAAAATCAGCCCACGTCTATGGCGTTGAGCTTGCTGATGACAAGGTTTTGGCTTGCGCCCAAAAAGGGCTCAATATTGTTCAGCAAAACCTAGAGGGCGGCTTAGCACTATTTGAAGACAACAGTTTTGATACTGTAATTTTGTCTCAAACATTGCAGACCATACATCAAACAGCAAGAATCTTGAGTGAGATTGCACGTGTGGGTAATGAGTGCATTGTGTCTTTCCCAAATTTTGGACATTGGTCTCATCGAGCATCTGTTGCTTTGGGGCGCATGCCCGTCTCTAAATCTTTGCCATACCAATGGTATGACACGCCAAACGTTCGAGTGCTCACAATTGCAGATTTCGAAGCGTTAGCACCAGCTGTTGGTTTGCAGTTACTTGATAGAGTTGTCCTTCATGATGGTCAAGCCGTTCAATTTTTACCTAATTTAAGAGGTAGTCTTGCAATCTATCGAGCACGTCGGGCCAAGTAAAACTAAAGCATTATTAGTTTGTGTTTTTCTAGGCTTCTCTAGCGGATTACCTTTATTCATACTTTATAACCTTCTGTCAGCGTGGTTAAAAAGTGAAGGTGTAGATTTAAAAGCCATTGGTTTATTTGCTTTAGTAGGGATGCCCTATACCTGGAAGTTTTTGTGGGCGCCCGCTATGGATCGATTTAACTTGCCTTTTTTGGGGCGTCGACGTGGATGGATGATTGCGACTCAAATTGCAGTGATGATTGCTGTCATATTGATGGGGCAATTTAATCCACGAACTGAAATATGGACGGTTGTCTTTCTTGCATCCATCGTTTCATTTTTGTCAGCCAGCCAAGATGTTGTTGTAGATGCGCATCGACGTGAGTGGTTAACAGAAGAGCAGATGGGTTCTGGCACAGCACTTTTTGTTAACGCATATAAATTATCAACATTAGTTCCAGGATCACTATCTTTAATATTGTCAGATTTGATGACATGGGATTGGGTCTTTTTAATTACCGGCCTATTTATGTTGCCAGGAATTTTGACAACGTTGTTGGTATCTGAGCCGAAGATGTATGGCCCGGCCCCTAAAACATTAAAAGAGGCGGTGATAGAGCCATTCAATGAATTTATGCAAAGACGCGGATGGCAGCATGCCGTATTGGTCTTGGCGTTTATTTTTTTATACAAGCTAGGTGACTCAATGGCTACTGCATTAGCCACACCTTTTTACATTGAGCTTGGGTTCACAAGAACAGAAATTGGCTTGGTAGCAAAAAATGCAGGTTTGTGGGCAAGTATCCTGGGCGGGATCTTGGGAGCTTATTGGATGCTAAAAACTGGCGTTAATAAGGCGCTTTGGTTGTTTGGTTTTTTGCAGGCGGTGGCGATTATTGGTTTTGCAATCTTGGCTCAAACTGGGGCTGATTTATGGGTGCTAACTTGGGTAATTGGATTTGAAGCATTATCAGTTGGGCTAGGAACCGCAGCTTTTACATCGTATATTGCGCTGGAAACTAATCCAAGATTTACCGCAACTCAATTTGCTCTATTTACGAGTTTATCTGCGGTGCCAAGGACATTTATTAATGCTTTAACAGGTTACATTGTTGAGTTAACTGGCTGGACTAACTTTTTTATCATCTGTTTTATTTTGGCAATACCTGGTTTGTTGTTATTGCCTAAAATTGCTCCTTGGAATAAAGAAAAGCAGTCTGATTTTGAAAAAGCCGTGTAATTTAATGACAGCTAATTTTTGTAAAAATTTGAAGACATATAGTGCTGCAGCACTGTTTGTGATTTTGACTGCCTGCGCATCATCCCCAAGGCATGCTGGTCCTGCAGATGGAGTAAAAGTTGGCGAGGGATCGAGTTTAAAAAACATGGTGCCAGCTAGCCAGTTAGAGCAGTCTGCAACTAAGCAATACAACAGCATGAAGCAAAAAGCTTCGCAAAAAAATGCATTGGCTCCTGAAAATCATCCCCAAGTTATTCGTTTAAGAGCGATTGCAAAAAAAATTCTTCCACATGCGTACGCATGGAATCCTGACTCTCGGGCATGGAAGTGGGAGATTAATTTATTTGTCTCTGATGAGGTCAATGCGTTTTGTATGCCTGGTGGAAAAATTGCTTTTTACACGGGCATTCTGGAGAAGTTGAAGCTAAATGATGATGAGGTTGCAACTGTGATGGGTCATGAAATTGCTCACGCTTTAAGGGAGCATGCGCGTGACCGAATTGCTAAAGCACAAATAAGTAATTTGGGCGCAAACGTTTTATCGTCAGCTTTGGGTTTGGGTAATGTGGGTAGTCAAGCCTTGGGCCAGGGTTTACAAATATTAGGTTTGAGTTTTTCGCGATCTGATGAGAAGGACGCCGATCTAGTTGGGATGGATATAGCTGCTCGAGCTGGGTATGATCCACGTGCTGGAGTTTCTTTATGGCAAAAAATGGGTCAGCTATCTCAAGATAAAGATAAGCAACCCGAATGGTTATCTACACACCCATCGGGTGATTCGCGTATTTATGAAATCCAAAGAAACATGATGGATGCCTTGGTTTTGTATGCGCGAGCCAAGAACACCACAATCGATCGTTTGCCTAACTACAAACCTTGATTTATAGATTCTCGTAATCAACAATCAGGGGCGCATGGTCAGAAAATTTTTCTGATTTATATATTTCAACTCTTTTTGCTTTGGCGCCAATAGTAGGTGTTGCTATTTGGTAGTCAATACGCCACCCAACATTTTTTGCATAAGCCTGCCCTCGTTGGCTCCACCAGGTGTAACACTCATCTTCGGTGTTTGGGTGTAAATGCCTGTAAACATCAATAAAGCCCACACGATCGAAGAGTTGAGTCATCCACTCTCTTTCCTCTGGTAGGAACCCAGAGTTTTTAATATTACCCTTCCAGTTTTTAAGATCGATTTCTTTGTGAGCAATATTGATATCGCCACATAAAATGATTTCAAGCCCTTCATTTTTTAGGGCTTCCAAATGGGGCATGAATAAATCTAAAAACCTAAATTTAGCCTCTTGTCTTTCTGGTGCGCTAGATCCAGATGGAAAGTAGGCAGAAATAACTATCAGCTTGCCAAATCTTGCTTCAACATATCGCCCCTCAGCATCAAATTCACCATTATCAAAACCGATTTTTACGCTGTCTGGTTTTTGTTTTGAGTACAAACCAACCCCGCTGTACCCTTTTTTTTGCGCATATTGGAAAAACCCATGGTAACCATTGGGGCTCAGTAGGGCGGTGTCTAAATCGGCCTCTTGAGCTTTAAGCTCTTGAATACAAAGGATGTCTGGGGCTTGAGAGTGTACCCATTCAAAGAAACCTTTTTTAGCGGCTGAACGAATCCCATTGAGGTTGGCGGTAATGATGCGTAACATCTCGGTTATGACTTCCAATCAAGAAAACTTTAAAAACGAATTTATCAATTTTGCCTTAGATGCCAAGGTTTTAGCTTTTGGCGAATTTAAAACAAAGGCAGGACGATTATCCCCATATTTTTTTAATGCTGGAGGCTTTAATGATGGTGCTTTGTTAAAAGCTCTTGGCGAGTTTTATGCAAAAGCATTGATTAGTTCTGGTATTCAGTTTGATATGTTGTTTGGCCCAGCTTATAAAGGCATTACTCTTGCAGCCACGACGGCTGTAGCTTTAGCGGCAATGGGGCGCCCTGTGCCATTTTGTTTTAATCGTAAAGAGGCCAAAGATCACGGTGAGGGTGGTACCTTGGTTGGTGCGCCTTTAAAGGGGCGTGTTGTGATTATTGATGATGTTATTTCGGCGGGTACCTCTGTAAGAGAGTCTGTTGACATCATTAAACACTCAGGAGCTACCCCTGCCGCTGTCTTGATTGCTTTAGATCGGATGGAAAGAGCCGGCACAGCAACTGAAATTGCAGATACGTCAGCAGTTCAAAACGTAGAAAAAGAATTTGGCATGCCAGTAGTCTCAATTGCAAATTTAGCAAGCTTGATGCTCTTCTTGGAGTCCAGCAAAGACTCGGCATTGCAACAATATTTGCCAGCGGTAAAAGCTTACCGTGACAAATACGGCGTTAATTAAAGATTATTCGAGGGTAACTACACCCTCGAAAACAGTTACCGCTGGACCTGTCATCATCACATCGCTCTGAAGTGATGTTTTTCCATGCCATTCAATAGATAGATCTCCGCCGCGTGTATGAACGAGGACAGGTGAATCTAATTGGTCGCGAAGGATTCCTGAGACTACTGCAGCGCAAGCACCTGTGCCGCAGGCCAATGTCTCGCCCGAGCCTCTTTCAAAGACACGCAACTTAATTTCGTTTCTATTGAGGATTTGTAAAAAACCAGCGTTTACTTTCTTCGGAAATGCTACGTGCTTTTCAATTTCTGCACCTGCAGTTGTCACGGGCGCTGAATCTACATCGTTGACGATTTGTACTGCGTGAGGATTTCCCATGGATACGGCAGAGATCCAAGTCGACTCATTTGATAGGGGTAGCTCATACAGAGTTGTAGAGCCCTCTTTTTTAGAATTTAAACCAGTATCAACAAATGGAATGTCAGCTGGGGTCAAAATAGGGGCGCCCATGTTTACAACGACTTGACCATCAGGTGTTTCTGTAAGGCTAAGTATGGTGTGGGCAACTTGTACTTTGACTGTTGTATTACTTGTGAGCCCTTTTTCTCTAACAAAACGTACAAAGCAACGAGATCCATTGCCACATTGCTCAACTTCTGAGCCATCAGAGTTAAAAATTCGATAACGAAACTCTGCATTGGGTACTGTTGGCTTTTCAACTAGGAGAATTTGATCTGCCCCAATTCCAAATTGGCGATGCGCAAGCTTTACCCACTGCTCCTTTGTGATTTGAGACAGGTCTTGTGAGAGGCCATCAAGCACTATGAAATCATTGCCAGCGCCATGCATCTTGGTAAAACGTAAAGTTTGCTTTGTCATAGGGGTAAATATACAGGCTTGCGCCCAAAAATGAGAATGTTATAGAATTTAGGGTATTCGCCGAGTTAAGACAACTTGCGGGGCGAATTAAAACTATCCGCTAAAGCGTCGCCGCACTTAGTAATACTCGGCACGTGTTGTCGGTTATTTAACTAAGGAGCAGCAAATGGCTAACAATTATTTCTTTACTTCAGAATCAGTTTCTGAAGGCCACCCAGATAAAGTATCTGATCAAATTTCTGATGCAATCCTTGACGCTATTTTGGCGCAAGATCCAACCGCACGTGTTGCAGCTGAAACTCTTTGTAATACCGGTTTAGTAGTACTTGCTGGCGAAATTACAACGACGGCGAACGTTGATTACATTAATGTGGCGCGTGACACGATTCGTCAAATTGGTTACGACAATACAGAATACGGTATTGACTACAAAGGCTGCGCGGTATTGGTGGCATATGACAAGCAAAGCCCAGATATCGCCCAAGGCGTAGATAAAGCTCATGATGATGGTTTGGATCAAGGCGCTGGCGACCAAGGCTTGATGTTTGGTTATGCAGTTGATGAAACACCAGAATTGATGCCTTTGCCAATTCATTTGTCACATCGTTTGGTCGAGCGTCAGGCTGATTTGCGTCGCGATGGCCGCTTAAACTGGTTGCGTCCTGACGCAAAGTCACAAGTTACTTTGCGATATGTTGACGGTAAGCCTGATTCAATTGACACGATCGTTTTATCAACACAACACTCACCAGACATTTCTTTAGAGAAATTGCGTGAGGCTGTGATTGAAGAAATCATCAAACCAGTTTTGCCAAAAGAGCTAATCAAAGGCGAGATTAAGTATTTGGTTAACCCAACAGGTCGCTTCGTGATTGGTGGACCTCAAGGCGACTGCGGTTTGACTGGTCGTAAGATTATTGTGGATACCTATGGCGGTGCAGCACCTCACGGTGGTGGCGCATTCTCAGGTAAAGACCCTTCTAAGGTTGACCGATCAGCTGCTTACGCAGGTCGTTATGTGGCAAAAAATATTGTTGCTGCAGGCTTGGCAAGCAAGTGTTTGGTGCAGATTTCTTATGCAATTGGTGTGGCTCAGCCGACGTCGGTAATGGTTAGCACATATGGCACAGGTAAGATTTCTGATGAGAAGATTGCTGAGTTGGTGCGCGCTCACTTCGACTTAAGACCAAAAGGCATCGTGAAAATGCTCAATTTGTTGAGACCAATTTATCGTAAGACGGCAGCCTATGGGCATTTTGGTCGTGAAGAGCCTGAGTTCACTTGGGAAGCTACAGACAAGGCGGCAGCATTAAAAGCTGCGGCTGGTTTATAATTTTTCAAAACCTCTAAGGAGCGTTGCGAGGTGTTTGGCAAAGCCAAACGCCCTAGGCTTAGAGGGAGGCAAATGCCTTTAGCAACGACGCTCGCTAACCTGTGAAGTGATTGGTTGGCGAGCTTTTTTATTTGCTCTCCAAGAACTTCCCTAATAGCTTGGAGTGAACATGAACAAACCTACAGATTTAAATATTCTTAAAGACTGTGCCATTGCGGATATTTCTTTGGCTGATTGGGGTCGTAAAGAGATCGCTATTGCTGAAACAGAAATGCCTGGTTTGATGGCAATTCGTGAGGAATTTGCTGCAAGTCAGCCTTTGCGTGGTGCACGCATCACAGGCTCATTGCACATGACGATTCAAACAGCGGTATTGATTGAAACTTTGGAGGCTCTCGGTGCTGAAGTGCGCTGGGCCTCTTGCAATATTTTCTCAACGCAAGACCATGCTGCAGCAGCAATTGCTGCCAACGGCACACCTGTTTTTGCTATTAAGGGTGAAACATTAGAGCAATACTGGGAATTCACACACCGCATTTTTGAATGGCAAGACGGTGGTTATTCAAACATGATTTTGGATGATGGTGGTGATGCAACGATGTTATTGCACTTGGGTACAAAAGCTGAAAAAGATCAATCAGTTTTAAATCACCCAACTAGCGAAGAAGAAACTGTGTTGTTTGCTTCAATCAAGGCCAAGTTAAAAGTAGATCCTACTTGGTACTCAGTGCGCCTAGAAAAAGTAAAGGGTGTTACAGAAGAAACAACAACTGGAGTTCATCGTTTATATCAAATGCATGCTAAAGGCGAATTAAAGTTCCCAGCGATTAACGTTAATGACTCAGTAACAAAGAGTAAATTTGATAACTTATATGGCTGCCGTGAGTCTTTAGTTGACGGCATTAAGCGTGCAACTGATGTAATGGTGGCTGGCAAGGTGGCTGTTGTTGCTGGTTATGGTGATGTGGGTAAGGGTTCTGCACAAGCGTTGCGCGCATTGTCTGCGCAGGTTTGGGTAACAGAAGTGGATCCAATCTGTGCTCTACAAGCAGCTATGGAAGGTTACCGTGTTGTAACAATGGATTACGCAGCAGATAAAGCAGATATTTTTGTGACGGCTACTGGTAACTATCATGTTATTACTCATGACCATATGGCGAAGATGAAAGATCAAGCCATTGTTTGTAACATTGGTCACTTTGATAATGAAATTGATATTGCAGGCATTGAAAAATACAAGTGGGAAGAAATTAAACCGCAAGTTGATCATGTGATTTTCCCTGCAAGCAATGGTCAACCAGAAAAGCGCCTGATTATTTTGGCTAAAGGCCGTTTGGTGAACTTAGGTTGTGGTACAGGCCATCCTTCATATGTAATGAGCTCATCATTTGCGAACCAAACAATTGCTCAAATTGAATTGTGGACGACTGCAGATACAGGTAAGTATCCTGTTGGTGTTTACACGTTGCCTAAGCATCTTGATGAAAAGGTTGCGCGTTTGCAGTTGAAGAAGTTGAATGCTCAGTTGACTGAGTTGACTGATCAGCAAGCAACATACATCAATGTTAAGAAAGAAGGCCCTTACAAGCCTGAAACATATCGTTACTAATTAGTTAATGCTAAAGAAAGAAATTAGATGGAATTGAGCGTTGAGTTTTTCCCGCCAAAGACTGCAGAAGGTGCTGCAAAGTTACGTTCTGTCCGTGAACAATTGGCAGCAGCGCTTAAGCCCACGTTTTTTTCAGTAACGTTTGGTGCTGGCGGCTCCACCCAGGATGGGACGCTGGCAACTGTTAAAGAGATACATGAGGCCGGCCAACAGGCTGCGCCTCATCTATCTTGTGTTGGCAGTTCAAAAGAAAAGATTAGAGAGTTGCTAGCGCAATATAAGGCGCTTGGTATTAACCGCATTGTTGCTTTGCGTGGTGACTTGCCTTCTGGCATGGGTCAGTATGGCGAATTTCACCATGCTGATGAGCTAGTCTCATTTATTCGTAGTGAAACAGATAGTCATTTTCATATTGAAGTGGCCGCTTATCCAGAAATGCATCCACAGGCAAAGTCAATGACCGATGATGTTTTGAGGTTTGCTAACAAAATGAAAGCTGGCGCAGACTCTGCAATCACCCAGTACTTTTTTAATAGCGATGCCTACTTTAGGTTTGTTGATGAGGCAGCTAAGTTAGGGGTTGATCAGCCGATCGTTCCTGGGATTATGCCGATTACAAATAGCACTCAGTTGCTACGCTTTTCAGATGCTTGTGGCGCTGAAGTACCACGTTGGATTCGTTTGCGCTTACAGTCGTTTGGTGATGATACGGCTTCGATTAAAGCATTTGGTTTAGATGTTGTGACTGATTTGTGTGATCAGTTAAGCGTTGCCGGAGCGCCAGGCTTACATTTTTATAGCCTCAATCAAGCTGACACAACATTAAACATCGCTAAAAACTTAAATTTAATTTAATACTAGGCGCTGATTATTAAATCTAGCGCTTGGTCATGTTCTTGAGGGCACCAGTCGTTTGCAGTGACTTTTTGAGAGTTATAAGCCACGCCAACAGATTGAAAGTTATGTTGCCTATTTTTATATAGCGCAAGTGTTCGATCGTAGTACCCGCCACCATATCCAATGCGCCAAAATTGTTTATTTTGATCCGACCAGCCAAGGCAAGGGGCAATGATGATATCTGGCTGTACATCAACAGAGTCAGGGTTGGTGAGCGGCTCGTTAATTCCTTGGGGGCCTTTTTGCATTACAGTGCTCTCGGTCCAGAGGCCAAATTTTAGAGGTTCGTTAAGTTGAACTATGGGTAAAGCAATGGCTCTATTGGGGTGATATCTTGCCCAATTTAATGCAAGCGGGCGTAAATCAAACTCACTGTTGATAGGCCAATAAATAGCCACGCAACAATCATTAAGTTGTTCAAAAAATGATGCAACTTTATTTTCTAGGCATTTTCGTTGGGCATCATCCCTGTTAGACCTTAGTCTTATCTCTAGCAGGTTTTGTCTAAGATTATTTAAAGTTTTCACAGGCTACTCAAAAGTAGAAAAAATAAGGCATGATTAAGGGTATGCTACATCGAAAAAACACCAAATTAATAAATAAATTAAGCACAGCCCTATTTTTGGCTGCCATCACGCTTTCTGCACCTTCATATTCAAAGCCAGCTAAAAATACATCATCTCCCAAGAAGGTTGTTCCGGCGGCTGACTTAAGTGCTGAGGATAAGCTTTTTGTTGAGTTACGAGAGGCTGCAAAAGTAAATGATGTCGCTAAGACTAGAACTTTAGGCTCTAAATTAGAGAGTCATGACTTATCTGATTATGTGCTGTATTTCCAGATAAAACCCCAGATTTATGACAAGGGTGCACAAGCAAGGGTTGATTCATCAGCAGATGCAGCAGTTGAAGCATTTTTAAAAGTAAACGCGGGTAGTGCTATAGCTGATCGTTTACGTAATGACTGGCTCTTGGTTTTAGGTAAAAGAAAAGATTGGGCTAACTTTGATAGAGAGTATGTTCAATTTGTTTTAAATGATGATACGCAAGTGAAGTGTTATGCCATACAGTCAAGACAAGCAAAAGGCGAGGATTCAAAACAGTTAGGCCACGAGTTAAAAAATATTTTGTTAGACGCCCAGTATTTTGGTGAGGCTTGTCCTGAGACAGCCCAAGGCTTATACAGGGCGGGAGGCTTATCAAAGCATGAGGTTGCGGCGATGGGCAGAATTGCCCTTGAAAACAATTACGAAGGGCTTGCTAAGAAATTTGGCGTGGATGACTCTATTGCTGATACGGTAAAAAAAGCGAGAACTGATCCCGTTCAGGCATTTAAAGAATTTGAAAAAAAAGAATGGCGCACTGGTCGTGAAAATACTGCGGCCGCATGGGGTGTAATTGGCCAATTTTTAGCAAAAAAATTAGATAGAAATGCAATCAAGGCATATCGCTTACAGCATGAGGCAGGGCACCATCAATTATTGTCGCCAGAGTCTCAAGAGTGGAAAGTTAGAACTGCTCTGCGTGAAGGTGATTGGAGGCTAGTTAAAGAGTCTATTGAGGGTATGTCTCCAGCAATTAGAAGGCGTGACCCAGCTTGGACATATTGGTATGGAAGAGCCCAAAAAGAATTGGGCGATGAAGCTTTAGCAAAAGAAACCTTTCAAGCTTTAATTGAGCAATTCAATTTTTATGGCCAGTTAGCAAGAGAAGATTTGGGCATGAAGATTCATGTGCCAAAGCGAGTTGTTCCTGATGAGTCGCTCGTTAACCAGATGAGTGGAAATAAAGGTTTTGCTAGAGCTGTTCGTTTCTATGACATGGGCCTACGATTTGAAGGTAATCGTGAGTGGAATTGGGAGCTTAGAACATTAAGTGATAAACAACTGATTGCTGCAGCAGAGCACGCAAAGAGAATTGGTTTATATGATCGTGCCGTTAATACTGCTGATAGAACAAAGGCTGAGCATGATTTTGGTTTGCGTTATCCAACGCCATTTAAAGAGTCATTGAGTCCGATTGCTAATTCGATAGGCCTTGATTCTAATTGGGCATATGGCCTGATCAGGCAAGAGTCAAGATTCATCATGGCAGCAAAGTCCAGTGTCGGCGCATCTGGTTTGATGCAAGTAATGCCATCAACTGCAAAATATGTGGCAAAGAAAATTGGTATGACTAACTTTAAAGTTAGTGAGTTAGATGATATGAAAACAAATCTAACCTTGGGGAGTAATTATTTAAATATGGTTTTGCAAGATTTGGATGGTTCGTTTGCATTGGCTTCAGCAGCATATAACGCAGGCCCTAGCCGACCAAAGCTCTGGCGAGAAAAGCTTCCCAGAACTGTTGAGGGCGCAATTTTTGCTGAGACTATTCCATTTAATGAAACTCGTGGATATGTAAAAAATGTTTTAGCTAATGCCAGTTACTACACAGCTTTATCATCATCTAAGTCGCCATCCCTTAAGCAGAAATTAGGAATGGTTTCGCCTAAGGCTTCAGTTTTGTCGGAGTTGCCATGACATCATCAAATGTTTTATTAATTGGCGGTAGTGGTTTTGTCGGTAGACAGGTGGCTAGCAAATTGGCGAGCGCAGGTTACAAAGTAGTTTTGCCAACGCGCAAATCAACTTATGCAAAAGATTTGTGGGTGTTGCCAAATGTGCAAGTCATAGAGGCTAATGTACATGACCCTCTTGTTTTAAATGATTTATGTCAGCGCATTGGTAAGGGTGGCATTGTCATTAACTTGGTTGGCGTTCTTCATGACAAGCAAGGTGTGCCTTATGGGCCGGGCTTTGAAAAAAATCATGTTGAATTACCTAGAAAAATTATCGCTGCAATGACAAATAATCATTTGTGCCGCTATATACACATGAGTGCCTTGGGGGCAGATAGTGCTGGGTGTTCTATGTACCAACGTAGTAAGGGCGAGGGTGAAGCGCTTGTTAAAAACAGCTCTCTGAATTGGACTATTTTTAGGCCATCTGTGATCTTTGGTGAGGATGATTCATTTATCAACTTGTTTGGCACATTGCAAAAATTTGCCCCTGTTATGCCGTTAGCAGGAGCTGGCGCCAAGTTTCAGCCTGTTTATGTGGGTGATGTTGCAGAGGCATTTGTTAGGGCTATCAACATGGGCAACACGATAGGGCAGACTTTTGATCTAGTGGGCTCTAAGATTTATACCTTGGCAGAATTAGTTAAGTTTGCAGGAGAAAAAGTTAAAAAATCTAGTTGGATTGTTCCAATTCCTCGTGCATTGGGATATTTGCAGGCTTATATGTTGGAATTCATGCCAGGGCCAACATTGATGTCACGTGATAATTTAGCTTCTATGCAACAAGATAATGTGCTGCCACATGGAGCGGAGAATGCTCTTGAAAAAACATTTGGAATAACGCCCCAACCTTTGGAAGTTTTACTTCAGTGAAAACCTATGTTGTTGGTGGTGCAATACGTGATGAGTTATTAGGGCTTCCTGTTAAAGACCTTGATTATCTCGTTGTTGGTGCCACGCCCCAAGAAATGATTGCTAAAGGCTTTAAGCCTGTTGGGCAAGATTTTCCGGTTTTTTTGCACCCAGATACGCATGCTGAGTATGCCCTTGCTAGAACAGAGAGAAAAACAGCGCCTGGGTATAAAGGTTTTGTTTTTCATGCTGATCAGCATGTGACCTTAGAAGAAGATTTAGCTAGGCGTGATTTAACAATCAATGCAATGGCCAGAGAAGTAGACGCTAATGGCTTGGTAACTGGCCCAGTGATTGACCCTTTTGGCGGACAAAAAGATTTGCAAGACAAAATATTCCGACATGTCAGTGACGCATTTACTGAGGACCCTGTTCGCCTATTAAGAATTGCAAGGTTTTCAGCTCGATTCCCAGAATTCTGCGTAGCTTCAAATACCTTGGTATTACTCAAGGAGATCGGCCAAAGTGGCGAGTTAGATGCATTAGTTAAAGAAAGAGTGTGGCAAGAGTTTTCGAGAGGTTTTCTTTCTGAAAGACCTTCTCGGATGTTTGATGTTTTGGAAACCATTGGGGTGTTTGAGAAATTTTTCCCATCAGAGTTACTTGCCAAAAATAATCGAAAGTTTTTTGACTTAATTGACCAATCTGCATCATCAGATTTTAATTTGCAACAGCGTTGCGCTATTTTGTTTGCTGGATTGAACAGGGCAAGCATTAATGATTGGTGTTTAAAGTGGGGCATACCTTCTGAATGTAGGGATTACGCACTTTTGGGCGCTGAAATTCATGAGGCAATTCAGCGTGGGTTACCTAATGCCGCAGATATATTGCAAATATTAGATAGGGTCGATGTTTGGAGAAAGCCAGATCGATTTAATGAATTAATTATGGCTGCACAATTAATTGGTGACCCTGTGAATGTATTGGTTCGATCACATTTTGCTGCAAAAAAAGTTAATGTGGCTGATATTGCGGCGCGCTTTACTCAGCAAGGCTCAGGAGAGTTAATTAAGACAGCCATTGATGATGCGAGACGCGATGCTATTAAAGAGGTCTTGGTCTAGACCTAAAGCCGGGTAATTCACCTTCAGAGATATTCATTTTCTTTGATACGCATAAAACTTTAAATAGCTCTCCCATCTCTGCTTCAGACAATAACTTTTGTATGCCATTAGCTAGTGGCATAAAGTTTTGTGTGTCTGTTGGGCTCGCTGTACTAAGTAGCAGCTGCCCTATGCCTGCATCCATCAGGTAAGAGGCTTGACTTGTGTAGCCTGAAAAATCAAACCCATGTTCAATACTGGTTTGTGCAATCAAGGTCCAATTGACATGAGATGTTAAGTCGCATAACCCTGGAAAATAAAATGGATCTTGAATTGTGTGATGGCGGTAGTGCCCAATCAAAGTGCCCTGCCCGCGTTGTGGGTGGTAATACTCGTGCTCTGGGAAACCATAATCAAAAGTTAAGAAAATGCCTTGATCAAGACATTGCCCCAAAGCCTTAATCCATGCCTGACTTTGAGGATGTATTTCAGTGGTGTAGCCATTTAATAAGCTAGACGCTTGTAGATATTTTGGGATTAGCTCACTTGGAGCTTTGGCTCCAGGGCAAAAAGTAAATGCAATAGAGTCATTAGTGCTTTTATTAATACAAACATCCTTGTAATGCCATTGACCATCAATAAATGTGACTAATTCAACTGGCATGGCATCTAAAACTTCGTTGGCCAGAATAATTCCTGTAAATCTTTCCGGTAGTTGGTTAAGCCAACAAATATTTTCGGGGCGGCCTTTTAACCTATTCTGTTGGCGCTCAATTAGATCAGCTGATAAATCAAGAATGTTGTAACTGTCGATTACGACATCTTCATTTTTAAGAGCATCTAATATCGATTGAGCTAGGGCTCCTGAGCCTGCACCAAATTCCAGAATATTTACTGGTTGATTTTCAGCCTTGAGTTTCTCAATCACCGGTAATAGTGTTTGCGTGATTGTTGCCCCAAAAAGTGGGCTGATTTCAGGGGCTGTGGTGAAGTCGCCGTGTTGGCCAAGCTTGGTTCTGCCTGCCGCGTAATAGCCTAATCCTGGCGTGTAGAGCGCCATTTCCATATACTTAGAAAAAGAAATTGCCCCATTATTGGCAATAATTTCTTGCTGAATTTTTTGAGCCAAAAGTTGGCTATGCAACGTTTCTGCTGTACTAGGGGTAATATCCATACCTCGCGAGTCTACAACTCTTATAGATAAAGCTGCAAAAATTATGAAAAATCAGAAAATTGCCTTAGTGACCGGTGCCGCAAAACGAGTTGGGCGTGCGATAGCTATCGGCCTGGCTAAAGATGGTTGGGATGTGGCAATCCATTATGGAAACTCTAAGGATGCGGCAGAGCAAACAGTTAAAGATATTCTTGCAACTGGCCAGCGTGGCGTGGCCTTGCAGGCAGATTTATCAAAAGAGGATGAGGCTAATCAATTAATAGCCAGATGTGTTGAGTTTCTGGGTTTGCCCACTTGTTTGGTTAACAATGCCTCATTGTTTCAATATGACGTTGCCTCTAGTTTTAGTTATGCAGCCTTGGATCGACACATGCTGACAAATGTGGCTGCTCCATTAATTTTGTCTAGAGACCTATATCGCTTGCATGCAAAAAATAGGGCTCAAGATGCTGTTGGCCCTAGTGGCGTTGTCATTAATTTGTTGGATCAAAAGCTGGCTAATTTAAATCCAGACTTTTTGTCTTACACGCTTTCAAAAGCTGCATTACACTCAGCAACCACTTTATTGGCGCAATCATTTGCGCCAAACTTGAGGGTGGTTGGTGTTGCTCCAGGAATTACGATGGTTTCTGGTGATCAGTCTGATGATGGTTTTGCGAAGGCTCACAGTATGACGCCATTGGGTAAGTCATCAACTCCCGATGATATTGCGGGAGCAGTGATTTATTTGGCGAACTCAAATGCCGTAACTGGCACAACTTTGTACGTAGACGGCGGCCAACATTTATTGTCGACTGATCGAGACGTGATGTTTTTGACGGAGTAAAAAATGCAGGCTTTGCTATCTCATCCAAGATTAATGGACTGTCGTAGATTATTTTTAAGTAACTACGAAATTTATATCAATATTGGTGTTCATGACTTTGAAAAGCGTGGTGAGCAACGCGTATTAATTAATGTTGACTTATTTGTGCCATTGATAGAAAACACGCCTACTCATGACAGCCTAGAAGAAGTTGTTGATTATGATTTTATGCGCCAGAGCATAGTGGAGCGCGTATCAAAAGGGCACATACACTTACAAGAAACCTTGTGCGATGATGTTGCAAAAATAATGTTAAAGCACCCAAGGGTTAGGGCTGTTAGAGTATCAACAGCTAAGCCAGATGTATACCCAGATTGTGACGCAGTAGGCGTTGAAATATTTTTGATTAAAGAATGAAAGATCCTCGCAAAGTAGCTTACGAAGAAAATAAGTTAGACAAAAAGTTATGCCGTCTAACTGGGCAGGCTATTGTTGATTACAACATGATCGAGGATGGCGATAAGGTTATGGTTTGCCTGTCGGGTGGTAAAGATAGCTACGCCATGTTGGATATATTGATGAAGCTCAAGGAGCGAGCTCCGATTAACTTTGATTTGGTGGCGGTTAATTTAGATCAAAAGCAGCCTGGCTTTCCAGAAGACATTCTTCCTAATTACTTAAAGAAATTGGGAATTCCATTTCATATAGAAGAGCAAGATACATATGGCATTGTGAAAAGAGTTGTTCCAGAGGGTAAAACAACTTGTGGCTTATGTTCTCGTTTACGCCGTGGAATTTTGTACCGCGTTGCCACAGAGTTGGGCGCAACAAAGATTGCTCTAGGACACCACCGCGATGATATTTTAGAAACGCTTCTAATGAATATGTTTCATGGTGGAAAACTTAAGGGTATGCCGCCAAAGCTAAGATCAGATGATGGCAAGCATATAGTTATTAGACCCTTGGCTTATGTGCCAGAAAAATATTTAGAGCGATATGCTGAGCAAATGGCTTTCCCAATTATTCCGTGCAATTTATGTGGAAGCCAAGAGAATTTGCAGCGCAACGCCATGAAAGCCATGTTGCGGGAATGGGAAAAGAAATACCCCGGCCGCGTTGAGAGCTTGTTTAGCTCCTTGCAAAATGTTGTGCCATCACATCTTATGGATGGGCAGCAATTTGATTTCAAAAATTTAACTGATACAAGTGGCTCTAGCGATTTGGAAGAGCAGATCTCTTGGCAGCCAGTGCAGATGACTCTTTAATTAAAGAGTTAATGTCACCTACCCAGGTGGCTACTCTTTCAGAGGCATACTTTTTTTGATCATCTGTTGTAATCTCGACAACGAATACTGCTAGTCCAGTCGCGATTTCTTCACGCTTTTTTATTGCCTCTTGTTGCTCTTTGGATCTTCCGTACTCAAAATGTTTGATGTAATCGCTGATTAAAGCTTCTGATTCTTTTTGATTAAGCTTCTTTTTAGTGATTTCGCTCATCACTCTGATCAGATCTTGTTGACGACGCAATCTATCTTGATAAATTAAATTCATATCAATTGGGTTGGCAATGATATGTGACTTAATTTTTTCTTCTTGGTCTTTGTTGAGTTTTCCAAATAACCACTCAGCCCTTTGAATGGTTTTTTCAATTCGTACCCTAGTTTGGTCAGCTTTATCCTTGGGTAGCCACTCTTTAATAAATTTCTCATTATTCTGAGCCATCCGTTTTTGAACATTCTCAATTTGAGAAGCTTCAAGGCTCATGAAAAGTTTAGCCATGTCTGGCGTTACTTTGTATGCAATCGTATAGCTATGATTTTTGATATTTCCATAAAAGTAGGCAGCATCTTTCTTTGAGATGTTTTTACTGAGTTTTTGCTCAATTTCTTCAAGTGTTACAGCAAGACCCTGCAGTTGAGCAGTTCTGTGCCACCAAAAATGACGATCAAGAGCCTCTCGGATAAGGTTATCCTGCTCTTGAGTTAGGCCAATATGGTCATCAATCCACCAGCGCGATATTGCATCACCTTGGTTATAAGCAAAGCGAACCGCGCTGCAGGCAAGTAATAGGCTTGCAATTGCCCCAAGGGCTAGCCATTTAAGAGTTTGGTGTGCTTTAAATAAACTCATATAATTATTAATAATGAATATCGTCATATTAGCCGCTGGACAAGGAAAGCGCATGCGCTCGTCTTTGCCAAAAGTGCTCCATCCAATTGCGGGCCGACCGATGCTTGCACACGCCATTGCAAGTGCACAAGCTATGGCGGGTGAACATCAGACAGTTGTTGTTTTGGGGCATGGTGGAGATTTGGTTAAAGACTATCTTGAAAAATCAGGGGTGGCTACTAAAACTGCGTATCAACTTGAGCAAAAGGGTACGGGCCATGCTGTTTTGCAGGCTGCTGATTTCTTAGATGATGCCAAAGACACATTAATACTTTACGGTGATGTGCCACTAATTCAAACGAAAACGCTTGAAAACTTATCAAAGCTGGCATCAACAGGCGCTTTAGCATTGCTAACCCAAGAAATGAGTAACCCTACGGGTTATGGTCGCATTGTTAGAAATCAGGATGGTGGTATTCAATCGATTGTTGAAGAAAAAGATGCTAGTCCTGAAGTAAAGCTTATTAAAGAAATAAACACGGGCCTAATGGCTGTTCCAACCGCACACCTAAAACGTTGGTTAGGTGCGCTCACCCCTAATAATGCACAAGGCGAGTATTACTTGACCGACATTATTGAGATGGCGGTGAGAGAGGGTGTGCCTGTTTGCTCTACTGCGCCAGAATTTGGCTGGGAAACTGTTGGCGTAAACAGTCGTGCTCAGTTGGCAGAGTTAGAGCGCACTTGGCAACTAGAGCTTGCTAACCGATTGCTAGATTTAGGGGTCACTTTATTAGATCCTGCAAGAATTGATATTCGTGGCGAATTGACTTGTGGTCAAGATGTCAAAATTGATGTTGGCTGTATTTTTGAAGGCAAAGTTACTTTGGCTGATGGTGTATCAGTCGGACCTTATTGTGTGATTCGTGATGCCCATATTGAGCAAGGTGCGTTAATTAACGCTTATACACATATTGATCAAGCCAAAGTTGGTGCAAACAGCATTATTGGACCTTACGCAAGATTACGTCCTGGCACAGAATTATCTGAAGAAGTGCACATTGGTAATTTTGTGGAAGTTAAAAACAGTCAAATAGCCTCACAAAGTAAAGCTAATCATTTGGCTTACATCGGTGATGCAACGATTGGTAAAAGAGTTAATGTGGGTGCGGGAACAATCACTTGTAACTACGATGGTGTTAACAAGCATAGAACTGTCATTGAAGATGAAGCTTTCATTGGCTCGGATACTCAATTGGTAGCTCCTGTTACTGTAGGTAAGGGCGCCACTCTGGGAGCTGGTACGACGCTAACAAAAGATGCTCCGCCAGATCAGCTAACTGTTACAAGAGCCAAGCAAGTCTCACTTAATTGGCAAAGGCCCATTAAGAAAAGTAAATAGAACGATTAATTGATAGGAAGCAGTCATGTGCGGCATTGTGGGCGCGATAGCTAAAAGAAATATTGTCGGAGTTCTAGTAGAAGGCCTACGTCGTTTGGAATATCGTGGCTATGACTCTTGCGGCTTTGCATTAATTTCAAATAATGAATTAGTTCGAGCCAGAACTACAGAGCGTGTTGCTGATTTAGGTGAGCAGGGTGAAAAAATGTCTGGCAATGTAGGCATTGCCCACACTAGATGGGCGACCCATGGCAAACCAGATACAGTTAATGCCCACCCACATTTTTCTAACAACCTAATTGGTTTGGTTCACAACGGCATTATTGAGAACTATGAACAGCTTCGCCAGGAGCTTCAGGCAGCTGGATATGTATTTGTTTCTCAAACGGATACAGAAGTCATCGCGCATTTAATTCATCAAGCATATACAAAGATGGATGTTCGAGATTTAGCTATTGCCGTTCGAACAGTGATTCCTCGTTTGCATGGAGCTTATGCAATTGGCGTGATTGCGCAAGACGCCCCTGATGTTTTAGTCGGCGCTAGAGCTGGCTCACCATTGGTAGTGGCTTATGGCAAGGAAGAAAACTTCTTGGCATCCGATGCATTGGCTGTTGCAGAGCATGCTACTGCTATGGCTTATTTGGAAGAAGGCGACATTGTTGTTCTAACAACTGATGGCATTAGCATTACTAATCTTGCTGGAAATCCTCAAACAAGGATTCAAAAACCAGTGCCCGCTCAAACTGCCGCAGTAGATTTGGGGCCGTATCAGCATTACATGCAAAAAGAAATATTTGAGCAGCCAAGAGCTATTGCTGATACTTTGGGGCATGCGCAAAGTGCTGATCCCTTATTGTTTGATGCTAAGCCAGAAGATTTTGAAAAAATTAATAGCATACTAATTTTGGCGTGTGGCACTAGTTACTATGCAGCTAGTACTGCCAAGTATTGGTTAGAAGACTTGGCCGGGATTTCCACTCAGGTTGAAATTGCAAGTGAGTACCGATACAGAAAAACAGTACCTAATCCCAATTCTTTAGTGGTGGTTGTATCTCAGTCAGGTGAGACAGCCGATACGCTAGCAGCTTTGCGACATGCCCAGGCATTAGGACACACAGAAACTTTAGCCATTTGTAATGTTGCAACTAGCGCAATGGTGCGAGAAACAAAATATCGTTTTTTAACGCACGCTGGCACTGAAATTGGTGTTGCCTCAACTAAAGCATTTACGACCCAATTGGTTGGTTTGTATTTGCTAGCACTTACTTTGGCGAAAAATAAAAAGCAACTAACTAATAATCAAGAACATGATGCGTTTAGTCGTTTGCGTCATTTGCCATCTGCTATCAATGCTGCACTGGCTTTAGAGCCACAGATCATTGCTTGGAGTGAGGCATTTGCTAAGTGTGAAAACGCTTTATTTTTAGGGCGTGGATTGCACTATCCAATAGCTTTAGAAGGCGCACTTAAATTAAAAGAAATTTCTTATATTCATGCTGAGGCATATCCTGCTGGTGAGTTAAAGCATGGTCCATTGGCTTTGGTCACCGAGCAAATGCCTGTGGTAACTGTAGCGCCTAACGATGCATTGTTGGAAAAACTTAAATCTAATATGCAAGAAGTTAAGGCGCGCGGCGGACGTTTATATGTCTTTGCAGACTCTGATACCCACATTGTTGCTGAGGATGGCATCCATGTGATTCGTATGCCTGAGCACTACGGAGATTTGTCTCCAATATTGCACGTTATTCCCTTGCAATTGCTTGCCTATCATACGGCTTGCGCCCGAGGCACTGATGTTGATAAGCCAAGAAATCTTGCCAAATCGGTGACAGTTGAGTGAAGCCGGTTGTTGTTTTAGATACAAATATTCTTTTGGATGTTTTGGTTTTTGATGACAGCAGGGCCCATCCATTAAGGGCCGCCCTAATAGCAGGAAACTTAGATGCTGTTGCAACAGAAAAAACTTTGGCAGAGTTTCTTGATGTGATCGGGCGTCAACAATTTTTACTATCGCAAGAGAAGCAAGATGAAATCATGTTTCAGTGGCGCTCATGGTCCAGATTAATAAATGATGATGTGCTAGATATTGCCCCTTGGAAATGTAAAGACAGGGATGATCAAGTATTTATAAACTTAGCCTATACCCTCAAACCTGCGATGCTTATCAGTAAAGATAAGATGGTCTTAAAAATTGCAAAACGCGCACAAAAAGATGGTGTTGTGATTACCTCTGACCACAATAGGGTTTTTTTAGATAATTTTTGCTGAAACCTATAGGCCTATAAGGGTAAGTGCTAGTAATTTCGGCTTAATGTTTTTGCAACTTTTCTTAATATTTCCTTACAATTAAGAAGTTGATTTGCTAATTTTGTATGGCGACAACTAATAAGGAGATATTTATGAATAAGACTATTCGTCATGCGATGCTTACAGTTGGCATCGTAGCAACGGCTCTATCAGGTGGCGCTCAAGCCGCATTCCCAGAAGACAAACCAGTTACGATGGTTGTTCCATTTGCTGCAGGTGGCCCAACAGATAAAGTGGCTCGTGAGCTTGCGCTTGCAATGGCTAAGACTTTAAAGCAGCAAGTGATTATTGATAACTCACCTGGTGCTGGCGGCACGATTGCAGCAAAGAAAGTGCTTAATGCGCCTAAAGATGGATACACCGTATTGATTCACCACATTGGTATGTCTACGGCGCCAGCTTTGTATAAAAATTTAGGCTTTGATCCAAACACTGATTATGAACATTTAGGTCAGGTTGCTGATGTGCCTATGGTGATGGTGGCAAATAAAGATTTGCCAGCAAAAAACTACACAGAATTGCTTGCTTACATCAAAGCCAATGGGTCAAAAGTGGCTTATGCCAACGCAGGTATTGGTTCAGCTAGTCATTTGTGCGGCCTACTTTTCATGAGCTCAATTCAGCAAGACATGACAACTGTTCCATACAAAGGTACTGCACCAGCATTGACAGATTTGATTGGTGGTCAAGTTCAATTAATGTGTGACCAAACAACTAATTTGGCTGGTCAACTAAAAGCGGGCTCTGTAAAAGCATATGGCGCAACAACAATGCAACGTATTGCTGCTTTTAAAGATATTCCAACCTTACATGAGCAAGGTTTGAAGAACTTCCAAGTGAACGTGTGGCATGGTGTTTATGCACCAAAAGGCACACCAAAAGCGGCTACAGATAAATTATCAGCAGCAATCAAGGCAGGCATCAATGATGCTGGTTACAAAGCTAAGATGGCTGAATTGGGTGCAAACGTACCTAATGATAAAAATGCTAGCCCAGAAGGACACAAGGCTCACTTAAAAGCTCAAATTGATTTGTGGACTCCAATCATTAAAAAGGCTGGTGTATACGCAGACTAATCAATCTTGATTGATTAAGATGTTTTGATTTATTTTGGCGCCACCGGCTTTGGTTAAAGCTGGTGGCAGCCATTCAGCCAATTGATCAATTGACTGATTCAATTCTTTAGCAATGGCTTTCATAAGTGGTGTGTTTTTAATCCACTCGTGCACAAGATGTAGTTCTAGTGATTGCCACTCAAGTAGTCTAAATTTAAGTAAAACTTTAGCGGCATGCCTAGCATTTCTTGCGTTGTCGGTAGCTAAGTAATCCAAGCGACTTCTTGCTTTGGCTAGTGATGTTTTGACATCTGTAAATAACTTCCCATGACCTGGAATTACTAATTTAATTTTTAATTGATCGATTAAATCGAGTGTTCTAGCCACCTCTTCAAACCCATCTTCGCCATCAAGTTCAGGAAATATTGCGCCAAATCCATCTTCCCAGAGTGCATCGGCTGAGATAAGTAATTGATGGTCTTCTTGATAGAGAATGACTGAGTGGGGGTCGTGCCCTGGTGCAGCAAGCACTTCCCACATGTATGAGCCCAGCAATATTCTTTTGCCCGGCTCTAAAGAATGATGACATTGAAAAGTAGGGCAGTGTTGCCCAAGATTCTTAAAGCTTAATAAATTTTCATCCCAGTTATAAACGGTAGAAAATTCATTGGCGGGTACATAGATGCTAGATTGAAAATTGTTCGCCAAAATTGCATTTCCACCACAGTGGTCTGAGTGAAGGTGCGTGTTAATTATTTTGTCCAGTTTAGATAAGCCTTCAGCTTTGAGGGTATTTCTGACTAAGGACAAGGTTTGCTCTTGGTGAGCAACATAGCCAGTATCTACGATGGATACATCATCGTTTGACCAAAATAAAATATTGTTGGCAGATAGCCAACCTCTTTCAAAAACTTTGATTCCTGTTGGAAGAGCGAACTCACTCATGCAAATTAGCGCGTCTTTGATCTAATTTGGCCCAGATCACTTCTTTTTCTGCAGCGCTTAATTCAGACCAAGCTGCAATTTCATCCAAAGTTCTTTGGCATCCCAAGCAATATTGATCGGCATCATCCATTTTGCATAAGTTAATGCAAGGAGATGCTGGTCTTGCTGGCGCGTTAACGCTATTCACTTTGAGGGTAGTTCTTTTCCAGGATTGCTTGATATCGATTAGAGAGTTCTGTGGCATTTTTAATGCTGATGCCCAAGTCCCTAACGCGCCCATCTTTTAAGTCATAAATCCAACCATGAACGGTAATTTCTTGCCCTTTTGACCAAGCATCTTGCACGCTGGTTGTTTGGCATACATTCATCACTTGTTCTATGACATTTAATTCACATAATTTATCGAACTGATCAGTTTCTTTTAAGACTTGCCCAAGATATTTTCCGTGTTTATCTTGAACATCTTGAACGTGTCGAATCCAATTATCTGCAATACCAATTCGTGCCTTAATTTGGGCTGCGCGAACACCTGAGCATCCGTAGTGACCTACGACAATAATATGTTTTACTTTGATTTGGTCTACAGCAAACTGAATCACTGATAAGGCATTTAAGTCTGTATGAACAACAACGTTAGCAATGTTGCGGTGAACAAATACTTCGCCCGGAGCTAGACCAGTAATTTGGTTTGCAGGAACTCTTGAATCTGAACAACCAATCCAAAGGTACTCAGGCGCTTGTTGGTCGACTAGTCTAGAAAAATAATTAGGATCAGCTTTGGTGACGGAATCAACCCAATCCTGATTATTTTCAAGTAACTTGGATAGGATGTATGGATTATTTGATGTCGTCATAATTAAATCTTTATCTGTTGGCAAATAGATTATTGCAATATTGGCATCACAGTAAGAATGTTACAGTGACTTTAGGTTTCGGCGGAATTTTTAATGTCTTTCTAGGGTGTGGTTTATTTATTTGATATAACGTTACTCATGAGTTCACTTGTATACCCATTTAATGATGAACTGCCTCCATTGGGGCGCTCTAAAAAGATTGATGCAAACGTTAAGTGGTTGCGGATGCCCTTGCCGTTTGCTTTAGACCATATCAATCTGTGGCTGATTAAAGATTTTTTTAATGGGCAACACGGTTGGACGGTGGTTGATTGTGGGGTTGCTAATCATGCAACTAAAGATGCCTGGGAAAGCATTTTTCAATCTGAGTTAGAGGATTTACCGATTGTTAGGGTAATCGTTACTCATATGCATCCTGATCATATAGGGCTTGCATCTTGGTTGTGTGAAAGGTGGTCTGCGCCTCTATGGATGACGATGACGGATTACTTGCTAGCAAAATGGCTATCAAGCCCTGAGGGGGCAAATATTGGTTCGGCAGCTGGAGGTGGTGGTGCTGCAGATCATTTTGCTAAGCACGGACTAAATCAAGAAGAGGATTTGGTAAAAATCAGAGCTAGGGCAAACTATTTCAGCCAAATGGTTCCTAGTGTGCCCCCAAGATTTAGAAGAATTATTGACCGTGAAGAAGTCATCATAGGTAATAGCGTTTGGCAGGTTATATCAGGCTACGGTCATGCCCCAGAGCATGCTTCTTTGTGGAACGCTAGAGATAATTTATTGATTTCTGGGGATATGGTTTTGCCTAGGATTTCTACAAATGTTAGCGTTTTTGATACCGAGCCAGATGCGGATCCTTTGGGCTTGTATTTGTCGTCTTTAGAGCGATTTATAGATCTACCCTTGCAAACTTTGGTGCTCCCTTCCCACGGCAAGCCATTTCAGGGGCTTCATTTGCGGGTTGAGGAATTAAAGAAGCATCACCAAGATAGGCTTGCCGAGACAATGGCTGCCTGTCAGCAGGGACCTCAAACTGCGAGAGATCTGATTCCTGTATTGTTCAAAAGAGAGCTAGATCTTCACCAGTTAACGTTTGCAATGGGCGAAGCCATTGCGCATCTTAACTACCTGTGGCGCGTCGGGTGCTTGTCGCGCGAGGCTTCCTCTGACGGGGTTTGGCAGTTTTTTTATCAGAAAAGTTACCCGTAGCCATTTCTTTTGCCATTTCAGTAGCCGCTTGAGTTGCTTGATTAGCTGCCTTTTGCGCTGCTTTGCTAGCCTCTGCCATAGCTTCTGGTGTCATGGCTGCGCTAAAGCTTTTAAGGGCCGCCAAGGTAGCTCTTTGTACTTCAAGGCCTTGAATGGTGCTTCTGAGTACGCTCATATTGAGTTGAAGCCAGTTTTCTACACTTTTTAGGTCCTGAATACGCTTGTCTAGTTCCTCAATATCTAGAGTTGGCATGGCTGCGCCACCGCCAATACCTGCACCAAACCCACTCAAATCGCCAGGAGTCGGTGAGTTACCCCACATTGTTTTAAACATTTCAAGGCTTTGGTTGAAATCCGGCATAGCACCAAACATGATGACTCCCTTAATAAAAAAGTTAATGCAATCAGATAAATATGCGTAATACCGATAAAATATAGGTTTAATCCATTTGCCGCAATCATTTGCTGCTAAATCAAGAGTTTTTACCTATGCTTTATACGCGTGGCGCTGTTTTGCCTCAATTATTAAAAGATCGAATTTTGATCTTGGATGGTGCTATGGGTACCATGATTCAGCAACGTAAATTAACGGAACAGGACTACCGTGGTTTACCTGAGTCCAAGCGTTTTGAGAATCATCCAATTGACCTCAAGGGCAACAACGAGTTACTTAACTTAACCCACCCAGAAATTATTCTTGATATACATAGGCAATATTTGGCTGCTGGTGCAGATTTGATTGAAACCAATACATTTGGCGCAACTACAGTTGCTCAAGATGATTACAAAATGCCAGAGCTTGCCAGAGAGATGAACATTGCAGCGGCAAAATTGGCAAGACAGGCGTGTGATGAATTTTCAACACCAGAAAAGCCTCGCTTTGTTGCTGGTGCTGTTGGCCCTACTCCAAAAACTGCAAGCATTTCGCCGGATGTAAATGATCCTGGCGCAAGAAACGTTACTTTTGAACAATTAAGAGTGGCGTACAAAGAGCAAGTTGAGGCTTTGTATGAGGGTGGTGCGGATGTGCTGTTGGTCGAAACAATTTTTGACACGCTCAATGCAAAAGCTGCGCTATTTGCTATAGATGAGTTCTTTGAGGAATCAGGCGTTAGATTGCCAATTATGATTTCTGGAACTGTGACTGATGCGTCAGGCAGAATCCTGTCTGGTCAGACAGTAGAGGCTTTTTGGAATAGCTTGCGTCATGCTAAGCCACTCACATTTGGCTTGAACTGTGCTTTGGGTGCAACATTGATGCGACCATATATTGCTGAGTTAGCCAAGGTTTGTGATGTTGCTGTTTCTTGTTATCCTAATGCCGGCTTGCCAAATCCAATGAGTGATACAGGATTTGATGAAACGCCAGAAATGACCTCAAGACTTCTAGATGAATTTTCAAAAGATGGTTTAGTTAATTTGGTGGGTGGTTGTTGCGGAACAACCCCTGCTCATATTAAGGCTATTGCAGAGCTTGTATCTAAAAGAGCAGGGCGTCGCTGGGATGCATACAAGGAGTCTGTGTGATGAGTGCAATTAAGATTCCGCCGATGCGTTTATCAGGTCTTGAACCATGCAACATCAGTGCTCATGTTGGCTTTGTTAACGTTGGCGAACGTACCAATGTAACAGGCTCTAAGGCATTTGCAAGAATGATCTTGAATGGTCAATATGACGAAGCTTTATCTGTGGCGCGGCAACAAGTTGAGAATGGCGCGCAAGTTATTGACATCAACATGGATGAAGCCATGTTGGACTCAAAAGCTGCAATGGTACGTTTTTTGAATTTGATTGCATCTGAGCCAGATATTTCAAGAGTACCAGTGATGATTGACTCATCAAAATGGTCAGTGATTGAGGCTGGCTTGCAATGCGTGCAAGGTAAAGCGATTGTTAACTCTATCTCCATGAAAGAAGGAGAGGAGCCATTCAGACAACAAGCCAAATTAATACGACGTTATGGTGCCGCAACTGTTGTGATGGCGTTTGATGAAAAAGGTCAAGCTGATACATACGAGCGCAAGATTGAAATTTGCCAGCGCAGTTACAACATCTTAGTTAATGAGCTTGGCTTTCCGGCAGAAGACATAATTTTTGATCCAAATATTTTTGCCATAGCCACAGGCATTGAAGAGCATGATAACTATGCCAATGATTTTATTAATGCTACTGCTTGGATTAAACAAAATCTACCCGGCGCCAAAGTTAGCGGTGGCGTATCAAACGTCAGCTTCTCATTCCGCGGTAATGACGTTGTTCGTGAAGCAATACATACAGTATTCCTTTATCACGCCATACGCGCTGGTTTGGATATGGGTATTGTTAATGCAGGTCAGTTGGGTGTTTACGCTGACCTAGATGAGAAATTAAAAGAGCGTGTTGAAGATGTGGTCTTGAATCGCTTCAAAGAAAAAGATGGCAAGACCCCAACGGAAAGACTCTTAGAGATTGCCGATGAATATAAAGGTGGTGGCGCTAAAGCTGAAGAAACATTAGCCTGGAGAGAGGCTTCGGTGCGGGAGCGATTAACGCATGCCTTGGTTCATGGAATCACATCTCACATTGTTGAAGATACTGAAGAGATGCGCTTGGAAATTGCCAGCGCCGGTGGTCGACCTATTGAGGTAATTGAAGGTCCTTTGATGGACGGCATGAATGTGGTTGGCGATCTGTTTGGCGAGGGAAAGATGTTCTTGCCACAGGTGGTTAAGAGTGCGCGTGTAATGAAGCAAGCGGTTGCACATTTGGTGCCATATATTGAGGAAGAAAAGCGCCAAATTTTGCAACGTGGTGGCGATGTGCGATCACGTGGAAAAATTATTATGGCAACAGTGAAGGGTGATGTTCACGATATCGGTAAAAACATCGTTACGGTTGTATTGCAATGTAATAACTTTGACGTTGTGAACATGGGTGTCATGGTGCCCTGTAATGAAATTCTGAATAAAGCGAAAGAAGAGAAGGCGGACCTGATTGGCCTATCTGGCTTGATCACACCTTCTCTTGAAGAAATGACTTACGTTGCTCAAGAGATGCAGCGAGACGACTACTTTAGAGGTAAAAGAATGCCTCTAATGATTGGTGGGGCGACAACTTCACGTGTGCACACCGCAGTAAAAATTGCGCCACATTATGAAGGCCCGGTGGTATATGTGCCGGATGCATCACGAGCTGTATCGGTTGCCTCAGGTTTGTTGTCAGATGATGGCGCCAAGAAATTCATCGATGATTTAAATGCTGAATACGATCGTATACGTGACCAACATGCCAATAAAAAGCAGTTGCCAATAATTAGCCTTGAAGAAGCGCGCGCCAATAAAGAAAAAATTGATTGGTCAAAAGAGCTTGTTGTTAAGCCAAAGTTTATTGGGCGTCGTGTTTTTAAGAATTATGACTTGGCAGAAATTGCGACTTGCATTGACTGGACACCATTCTTCCAAACATGGGACTTGGCTGGAAAGTTTCCTCAAATATTAGATGATGAAGTAGTAGGTGAGTCTGCCAAAAAAGTTTATGCAGACGCGCAAAGCATGTTGCAAAAAATTATTCAGGGACGTTGGCTACAAGCGCATGCAGTTGTAGGCCTGTATCCAGCTAATAGTGTTGGCGATGATATTGAAATTTATGCTGATGAATCACGCCAAAAGGTTTTGCTGACTTGGAAGAACTACAGGCAGCAAGCAGATCGCCCTGTGGTTGATGGGATTAAGAAACCTAATCGCTGTTTAGCTGACTTTGTTGCGCCAAAAGATTCTGGTGTTGCTGACTATGTGGGTATGTTTGCGGTAACAGCTGGTCATGCAATTGAGAAAAAGTTAAAAGAATTTGAGTCTAAGCATGACGACTACAGTGCAATCATGCTTAAAGCGTTGGCTGATAGATTGGCTGAGGCTTTTGCTGAAAAAATGCATCAACGAGTACGAACAGAGCTTTGGGGCTATGTTGTTTCGGAGTCTTTGACAAATGAAGAGTTGATTCAGGAAAAATATCAAGGCATCAGACCTGCGCCTGGTTATCCAGCCTGCCCTGATCATTTGGTGAAAAAAGAAATGTTTGAGTGCTTGAGCGCTGGTGAAATTGATATGGCTCTGACCGAGTCAATGGCCATGACCCCAGCATCTAGTGTTAGTGGTTTTTATTTAGCTAGTCCGCATGCGCAATATTTTGATGTGGGTCGTATTGGTGAGGATCAGCAAAATGACTTTGCTAGACGCCCCAAATAACCATTTCTTGATTAGCTAAGGCTGCTTTGAGTAATTGTATGAATGGGAATGCTCTTTGCCCCAATCGATCATGTTTAACCTTGGGGGGTGAACCCTCTTTGGTTTCCGATTTTTCTTCATGCATTTCTTTTCTGAGTTTTTCGTCTTCTGCAATAGCTGCTTCGAGCTTTTCAATGGCAACGGGCAACTGTTCAATCAGAAAAACGCCTCTTGCTTCAAGTGGCCTATCAAGAATCTCAAAGATTCTTGATGTGAGGTCTTCTAGCATTAAAACGTCAGCAGATTTTTTGCATTGAAATTTATATAACATAGTCAAAGATTAACATTAAAGCGAACTGATAAACTGAATATCTATGCTACCAGTCATTAAACAACAAATTACTACATTGATGCAAAGCGCATTGGCAGAGATTGCCAAGAGCAGAGATATTTCCTTGGATGTTTTGCCTACCCCTCATTTAGAGCGACCCAAAGTGGCTGAGCATGGTGATATAGCTACAAACATCGCGATGCAGTTAGCCAAAAATTGGAAAACAAATCCGAGAGAGTTAGCGCAGGCTTTTGTGGATCAATTGCAAGCGCAGCCTGGTAATAAAGATTTATTAGCTAGCGTTGAAATTGCTGGCCCTGGTTTTATTAATTTGCGCTTAACTCAAGCAGCTAAGTTACAAGTTATTCATAAAATTTTTGCTGAGGGTAATTGCTTTGGTCAGCAATCTGAAAATGGTAAGAAGGTTTTAGTCGAGTTTGTTTCAGCTAATCCAACAGGCCCTCTACATGTGGGTCATGGTAGGCAGGCAGCGTTGGGTGATGCACTATCGAATTTATTAAAAACTCAGGGGTGGTCTGTACATAAAGAGTTTTATTACAACGATGCTGGTGTACAGATTCAGAACTTGGCGATTTCTGTTCAAGCTAGAGCAAAAGGTCTAAAGCCTGGTGATGCAGCATGGCCTGAATCTGCATATAACGGTGAATACATTGCTGATATTGCAAGAGACTACTTGGCTAAGTCGACTGTGGTTGCCTCTGATGGTGAACCTGTTACAGGCTCAGGCCAGATTGATGATATTGAATCAATTAGAAAATTTGCAGTAGCTTACTTGCGTCGTGAGCAAGATATTGATTTGCTGTCATTTGGTGTCAAATTTGATTGCTATTACCTTGAATCATCTTTATACAGTGACGGTAGTGTTGAGGCAGTTGTTAGTGATTTGCAATCAATTAATAAAAGTTATGAGTCAGAGGGTGCGTTGTGGTTGAGAACCACTGAAGATGGCGATGACAAAGATCGTGTCATGCGTAAATCCGATGGTGGTTATACCTATTTCGTCCCAGATGTTGCCTATCATGCAAGTAAGTGGTCTCGTGGATTTACGCATGTGATTAATATTCAGGGCAGTGATCACCATGGAACAATTGCTCGAGTACGTTCAGGTATACAAGGCGTTGCGCAAAAACGTGGTTGGAATATTCCGAAAGACTATCCGCAATACGTGTTGCATAAGATGGTAACGGTGATGAGGGGTGGTGAAGAGGTCAAGATATCTAAGCGTGCCGGCTCATACGTAACAGTAAGAGACCTAATCGAATGGTCAGGTGGTGTGTCTGAAGAAACGCCAGCCACAGAGAGAGATGATGCAATCCGTAAGGGTAGAGACGCGGTTAGATTTTTCTTAATCTCTCGTAAAGCCGACACAGAGTTTGTTTTTGATGTTGATTTGGCTTTGAAACAAAATGATGAAAACCCGGTTTTTTATGTCCAATATGCGCATGCTCGTATTTGCTCAATTTTGCGTCAATGGGCGGGTGATGAAGCATCATTAAAAAATGTTTCGTTAGAGGGTTTAAATAGCTCTGCATCAGATACCTTGTTAAGACGTTTGGCAGAGTACTCAGATATGTTGACTGATTCAGCTAAAGAAATGACCCCTCACTCAGTAGCCTTCTATTTGAGAGATTTGGCTGGTGACTTCCATACTTTCTACAATGCTGATCGTGTGCTGGTTGACGATGAGAGCTTGCGCTTGGCAAGATTAGCTTTGCTATTAGCCACAAAGCAAGTAATAAGAAATGGCCTAGCTATTTTGGGTGTATCTGCACCAGAGAAAATGTAAGAGGTAATATAGCTCTATGAACACAAATAATAAAACAGATAACTTGTTACAAAATAAGTCATCAGGTGGAACTCTGATGGGCTTTGTGTTGGGTTTGTTACTTGGCTTAGCAATTGCTGTTGGTGTTGCTGTTACTCTGACAAAAGGTGCGCCAGAGCCAAAACTTAACTTAAGGGCTCCTGAGTTAAGTGATAAATCAAAACCTGCTGAGGCAATTGAGGAGGGCGAGGTTCAGGTAGAAGAGAAGCCTAACTTAAATAAGGCGCTCCAAAGTAAGGTGCCATTGCCAAGTGAGTCTGCTAATAAAGATCCTATTGCCAATATTGCTGCAGCCGCTCAAGGGCCTGAGTATTGGTTGCAAACAGGAGCCTTTAGAAATCAAGATGAGGCGCAAAGACAAAAAGCCGCCTTGGCTATGCAAGGTTTAGAGGCGTTAATTTCTGAGCGAGAAGTTGAAGGCGCTGTGTTGTGGAGGGTTCGCGTTGGGCCATTTGTATTGCAAGAAGATGTTGCAAAGGCGCGATCAAGATTGCAGGGTGCAGGCATTACTGCGACAGTTATTCGAATTAACAAAAATAATTAATCTATCAAAACAAAGAGTCTTGATATGCAAATGTTAGCCAAAAAAGTTTTAATAAGTCTTTTTTTGATGTGTACCTCTGCGCTTGCGTTAGCTCAGGGTCGACCCATTGAAGAGGGTTTTGATTACAGATCTTTGCCGGTAGCTCAAGTAGTTGAACAAAAAGGCAAAGTAGAAGTTTTAGAATTTTTTTGGTATGGATGTCCTCACTGTCATGATTTTGAGCCTGAGTTAAGCGCTTGGATTAAGAGGCAAAATAAGGACGTTGTCGTAAAAAAGGTCCCGGTTGCATTTAGAGATGACCTACTGATTCACAGTCAGCTTTTCTATGCTTTGGAGTCTTTGGGTAGATCTGATTTACATGCAAAAGTAATGGATGCTATGCATGTTAGTAAAAAGAAATTATTGTCTGAACCTGAAATCACGGATTGGGTTGGGTCTCAAGGTGTGGATGTACAGGCCTTTTTAAAGGCATTCAAGTCATTTACAGTAACTTCTAAGGCTAGGTCTGGCAATCAAATTGCTCAAGCTTATAGAATCGATGGTGTGCCAACTGTGGCAATACAAGGTAAGTACATCACGTCGCCTTCGATAGCCGGTGGATCGAAAGCAAGAGCTATTCAGGTGATGGATTATTTAGTCGAAAAAGCCAGAAAAGAAAAACGTTGATTGGTTATCAATGAACTAATCGTAGGGCTAAGCTTAATGCTTGGCCCTTTTTTTTAACCACCTCATCAAGCTTCCAATTAGAGGCAGTTTTTCGTAGAGTTCTTCTGCTGCATCCCAGTAGTCTCTGTGCTCAATAATTAAGCCTTGCTGATCAAAGGTGAACCAAGTGCAACCTTTAATGATTTCAAATTGGTTGGGCGAAGACTTAAATTGAAACTTAAACTCCCAGGTTAGAGATGCATGATGGCCATCTTCCAAAACGCTCTTAATGACAAATCTTGGGTTATTAACCTGATTAAACATATGTAGAAATATGTGTTTAATTGCATCATGACCCGTAACTTCATTGAATGGATCTTTGAATAGGGCATCACTAGCGTAAAGGTCGGTTAATTGATTAACGGATTGAGGGCTTAGTGTCTCAAATTGGGCTATTACATTTTGGATGCGCAAGCTAGTCATTTATATTTTTATGAATTTTTTTAGCAAATAAAAATAAATTGAGTACGGCAAAATTCTCAAGAATTTAAGGAATAGCGAAAACCTTTTTGGAAAGTGAATGTCAAATTCACCGGCTTGTATTCCATCAAGAATATATTCAGAAGCCTTTTCTGGTGTGATTAAAGCTGGCATATGAAAATCATTATTGGCTGTTGCATCAGTAGCTACAAAGCCAGGGTTGATCATATAGACAGATATACCTTTTGGTTTTAAGTCGTAATAGAGGTTTTCGCAGAAATTAATCATGGCTGCTTTACTGGGGCCATAGGCAAGTGCTTTTGGTAGCCCACTGTAACCAGCCACGCTGCTAACTATAGCAATCCCGCCTGATTGATTGGCTATGAAGTCAGGGAGCACCACCTCACATGCTGACATAGGCCCCAAAACATTTAGGTCGATGATATTTTTTGCCTTAGATAAATCAAAATTATCGGCGCGCATAGGTTCATAGACGCCAGAAACAAAAACCATTAAATCCAAACTGCCCCATTTGGCTTTAATAGTTTTATAGGCGTTAGTTAGCTCAGAGTGATTACGCGCGTCCAGAGTTAAGGCTAAAACTTGATCTTCTGGATAGGCATCATTAATGTCTTGTATGAGATCTGCTCTGCGAGCACTGATGGCGACCTTTGCGCCGTGACTTAAGAAGTCTTTTGTGCATGCAAGGCCGATACCACTTGATGCGCCGATAACCCAAATGCGCTTGTTATAAAAGCTAATAACGGGCTTATTTAATGGCATTGTTTGCTGGCTTAGATAAGGTGAACTGAACTACATCGGTACTTTTTTCTGCAAATCCAGCTGCGCAATACATTAAATATAAGTTCCAAAGGCGTATAAACTTTTCATCAAAGCCTTGTTGTTTAATTTCTTGCAAGTGATGATTAAATTTTTGATGCCATAAACAAAGTGTTTTTTGATAATCCTGCCCAAATTCATAAACGTCTTCAACAATCAATCCTTTGCTTTGTGCAGCCTCTTTAAATTTTGTAATTGAGGGAAGCATGCCACCTGGGAAAACATACTGTTGAATAAAGTCTGAGCTTCTACGATATTTATCGAATAGATCGTCTGCAATGACAATGGTTTGTATACATGCTTTTTTTCCAGGCTTGAGACATCTTTGAATCATCTCAAAATAAGTAGCCCAGTATTTCTCGCCAACCGCCTCGAACATTTCAATCGAAGCAATACCGTCATATTGCTTCTCGTGGTCACGGTAGTCTTGTATCAGAATATTTACTTCGCCAGAATCATTTGATTTGATGAGTTCTGCGCGATCACGGGCATAAGTGGCTTGCTCTTGTGAAATGGTTAGGCAGTCAATGTGGATGCCTTGCTTAGATGCAGCCTCCATCAATCCGCCCCAGCCACAACCAACTTCAAGAACATTATCGCCAGACTGAACATTTATTGAATCAATGATGCGTTGGTATTTCGCTTCTTGGGCTTCAATAAGCGATATATCTTTATTGTCAAAGCATGCGCTAGAGTATGTCATGCTGGGATCTAACCATAACGAATAAAAGGCATTGCCAATATCGTAGTGAGCATGAATATTTTTTTTGCTACCAGCTTTTGAATTCTTGTTGAGCCAGTGTTTAATTCGGTAGCCTAATCTTCCCCACCAGCTGCCGTAAATTGCTTTTTCAATTACTTGGCGGTTAATAAGAAATAATCTCAGTAAAGATTGGACATCAGTTGAGTCCCATAGACCATCAATATATGCTTCTGCTAAGCCAATATCGCCAGATTTTAAGCAGGCCTTGCAAACTGCCCAATCATGAATTTGGATGTTGGCTTCAATCCCTGACCGCCCACCTCTAAATATAAATTTCTCACCCTCTGGGCTAACAAGAGTTAATTGCCCGGCTTGAATACTCTCCAATAACGACAAAATCGTTCTTGCGTACCAAGGGAGCGTTGGCGATGCGTTTGAAACAACATGAATATTTGAGCTCATTTGCTAACTTCCACAGATGGTGGTTCAGGCTTGGAATGAAATTGCACCCCTTTTAGCCATAAACGTAAGGCTTGCCAATGTATTCGTGCAATAACACCAATACTCATTGCGGGGTATCTAATGGCCGACCAGATTAAATTTTTAATGCTGATATTGTGCTCAACACCATTAACGCTGGTAATGAGTAGCGGCCCTTGATCGTGATACTCAATACGAGCAACGTGCTGCTTTGGCAAATTTTTCGAAAAAAACCTAAAAACGTAATGACCTTTTACTTCGCAAAATGGTGACACATGAAAAACTTTATTGGATACATGACTTTCTCCCCACTCAATATTTTTACTGTCTGGGTGGGCTAGTAAATAACAATGTCTCTCGCCAAAAGTATTATTCACTTCTGCCAAAATTGCTTTGGTTTGACCTGCCGCATTTTCAAAAAACCAAAAGCTAACCGGGTTAAAAACATAACCTAGTACACGAGGGAATGTTTGCAACCAGACTTCACCATCAATGTCTGTAATACCTTGGTCTTTAACTAAGCTAGTTGCCCACTCAAGAGAGTTACCTCTACCATCACCATGATCTTTATCGTAAAAAGATAGCCATGAAAATTGGTTATCACCTAGGCCAAATTGACCTATGCCAACAGGGCTATGCATTCTTTTTCGCATGGGGATGCGCAAAGTAAAAACTGAATAAGCAAAAGAGTTCTTGGCTGGCTTTAAGCGTGCGTGTCTAACCTGACCGAAGCAAATCTTTGCAATGCTCATGCAAGTGCCGATGTGTGGTGACGCAAGTGCAGTAGTTCATGAATTGCTTCAGCAACCAACTCACCTGAGCGTAAACCATCTTCATGAAAACCGTAACCCGTCCACGCTCCACAAAACCAAGTATTTTTCGTGCCCTGAATGAGTGGCAAATTAGATTGTGCATTGATTGCTGCCTGATCAAATATAGGGTGAGCGTATTCGATATCGGCCCTGATTGCATCTGATGCGGGCTCAGTCACTGGGTTAAGACTAACAATGATTGGTTGATTGTTCCAAGCCTCAGGCAATGGCTGTAGTTTGTTAATCAAATAATTGACGCAAACACGTTGATTTTCTGTCTTTGTTGAAGCATCAGTGGTGTAATTCCAAGCAGCCCAGCATCTTTTTTCGCTTGGTAATACAGAAGAATCTGTATGTAATACGGCGCGATTTTTTTGATACTTAATTGAGCTAAGGATTGAGTGCTCATCGTTGCTTGGGTCGGCAAGCATTTGTAATGTCTCATCGCTATGCGTTGCCATCACAACGTGGTCATAAAGCTCAGATGATTGGCTAGTGAAAACTTGGACTTGATTGTTAAGTCTTTTAATTGAATCAACTTTTAGTCTTTTAAAATTACCACCAGAAATTTTTATTTTTTCACAAATTCTTTTGACGTATTCTCTTGATCCGCCTGACACAGTAAGCCATTGAGGTCTGTCGGTAATTTTTATCAAACCATGATTGTGACAAAAGCGAATCATGGTGGAAATAGGAAATTCAAGCATTTGCTCAACAGGGCAAGACCAGATGGCGCCTACCATTGGTAAAAAATACCAATCTTGAAATTGTTGGCTGAACCCATGCTTTTTAATGAATTCGCCAACAGTTAAATTGAGTTGATCTAGTTTTTTATCTAAAGCTAGCTTTGTGCATAGGCTATTAAACCTAATGATGTCTTTCACCATTACTAGAAAGCTAAAGTTAAATAGGTTCTCTCTTTGCGCAAACAGCGAATTTAAATCTGTACCAGCCCATTCCAAATTTTGTCCATCAGGGTTGGGGATGGATACAGAAAATGACATATCTGATTTTGCTATGGGGGCATCAATTTCATGAAAGAGCCTTAGAAGTCTTGGATATGTTCTTTGATTAAAAACCAAAAAGCCTGTATCAATGCCGTGAGTAACGGGGCCAATACCAGTATCCAAGGTTAAATCTACAGTATTACTGTGACCGCCAATATGGTCGCCACCTTCGTATATTGTTAATTCAACATTTGGTAATTTGCTAAGTGCGTATGCGCACCCTAAACCAGATATACCTGCACCTATAACGGCGATTTTCATGTTGATTCACTTTGCGCTAAATAGAAGAAAACCACAAGACGCCTGTGAGCAATAAAAAGGGAGGGAGAGAAATGGTGCTCAGCAGGTTTCATGTCTTGTGGTTTAAAAGGGTTAGTGTCTATTTCTCTTATCGTTACTTAGCCACGCATAAGCTGAGTGGTTATGTATAGATTCAAAATTTTCTGATGACACTTCATATGCAATGACTTTACGTTCTTGCTCTAAAGCCACAGCAATATCTCTGACTAGATCTTCAACAAATTTAGGGTTGTCGTATGCACGCTCTGTGACATATTTCTCATCTGGGCGCTTCAATAATCCCCATAATTCGCAAGATGCTGCTTGTTCCGCAATTTTGATTAAGTCTTCTGCGGCCATATCCTCAACCAACTCAGCGGCTATCACTATGTGTGAGCGTTGATTATGTGCGCCGTATTCAGAAATCTTCTTAGAGCAAGGGCATAGGCTAGTTACTGGCACTTGCACTTGTAATGTGTATTTCAAGCCCCCATCTTTAAAAGCTGCTTTGATGTGAAGGTCGTAATCTAAAAGGCTTTCAACACCAGACACAGGGGCCACTTTTTTTAAAAAAAGTGGCATTCTCAAATCTAAATGACCCTCTTCCGCCTCAAGCCTATTGAGCATGTTCACCATCATCGTTTTGATGCTGGCAAGATTAAGAGGTTCATGGTGATTTTGTAGAACTTCCAAAAATCTAGACATGTGAGTACCTTTAACGTTGCTAGGCAACATCACCGTCATGTCAATCATTGCAACGCTGGGTTGTGTGCCAGTCTGCGTTTGCAGAGTTACTGGATGGCGCACCGATTTAATACCCACTTTTTGAATAACAATATTGCGCTCATCAAGACTTGCCTGAACGTCCGGTAGAAAAATGTTCTCTGGTGCATTCATGATTATTTTTCCTGAAGTAACTTTTCGATTTGAGCAGTCATTGTTTTGCTGCTAGGTGAGGTCATGCTGCTGTATGCCTCAATCACATTGCCTTGACGATCTATTAGGTACTTATAAAAATTCCAGCGTGGCTTGGTATTTGTTTTTTCAATTAATAATTTAAATAGAGGGTTTGCATCGTTCCCGCTAACAGATGTTTTTGCAAACATTGGGAATTTCACCCCATAAGTGTTGTGGCAAAACTCCGCGATTTCCTTGTTAGATCCTGGTTCTTGCTTGCCAAAATCGTTGGATGGGAAGCCCAGAACGACAAAACCTTTGTCTTTGTATTGTGCAAAGAGCTTTTCAAGTCCGTCGTATTGACCAGTAAATCCACAGTAACTTGCTGTGTTAACGACCAAGATCACTTTCCCTTGGTATTGACATAGATTTTGAGGGGCTTCGTCCTGAAGTCTTGGAAAGGTGAAAGAGAGTGACGCTGGACAACTCATAGCTCGAGCCTCCTTGGGCCAGGAAAACCACATTAAACCTATCAAAATCAATGCGATAAGGTTAATTTTGTAAAAGAAACTCCCCAGGTCTGTTGCCTGTTGCGGGATAAACGGTCTTTTTTTAAAATCGACCAACATTGGGTTTGTCTCCTCGACCCGTATTATTTTTTTGTTTAATGACCCTTAGACAAGAATGGTTTTTGTCTAGGACGAAAAACATATATGACTCGATATTACATAAAAAATAAAAAAAATGCAAATAATGTCTAGGACAGTGTAGAATTTGCTTGTCGATACCAGGTATTAACCTGGCGGCTAATCGTGAGTATTCACATATGAATGTTAGATTTACAAATTTGCCAGACATGCTCAGCATCGCAGCAGTAGAGCGTGACACTGGCATCGCCAAAGACACCCTTAGGGTTTGGGAAAGACGTTATGGCTTCCCTAATCCACTTAGGGATAGCAATGATGATCGAGTCTATCCTGCCGATCAAATTGAAAAGTTACGTCTTTTAAAGCGTTTATTGGATTTGGGTCATCGCCCAGGAAGAGTTGTGCCTTTACCAATAGACGCTTTAAAAGAATTAAGTGCCAAGTCATTGCAAGCAGAGCCTGCTCAAAGTGTGGGTGTGGTGATTTCTCAACAAGAAATGGATCGCTACTTAGATTTGCTGCGGTCACATCAAACTGAAGCTTTGCGCCTAGCCTTATCAACTACTCTCATGAAAATCGGTTTAGATCGTTTTGTGATTGAAGTGGTCTCACCGCTAATTAAAAATATTGGTGACTACTGGGCAGACGGCAAATTAGAGATTCATGAAGAACATCTCTTTACTGAACAAATCAAACATCTATTAAGAACAGCAATTAATTCAGTGCCACGAGGTCATACGGGTCAAAGTGAAGATTTGGCTAGGCCAAGAATTTTGTTAACGACATTTCCGCAAGAGCATCACAGTTTGGGCTTGTTGATGGCTGAAGCTCTGATGGCATTAGAAGGTTGTGTATGTGTTTCTTTAGGGACACAAACACCAATTTTAGAAATCGCTCAAGCAGCACGTGCACAAAAAGCTGATGTGATTGCCTTGTCATTTTCATCACAGATGAACCAAAATCAAGTGGTTGATGGCTTAAATGAACTTAAGTCAAAACTAGCGCCAGGCATTGAGTTATGGGTTGGTGGTGAAAATCAAGCGCTGCGTAAACGCGCCCCAGAAGGAATCAAAGTAATTAATGCATTAAACGATATTTCATTTAATGTAAAAGATTGGCGATCCAAACGTTCGGATATCTAACAAGTTGAAAAAGCTTGTATTAGTTTTAGGAGATCAATTAAAGGCCGATAGTTCGGCCTTTAATAATTTCAGCCCAGAGAATGATCATGTGATCATGATTGAGTCTGTCTGTGAGGCGAATTATGTGTGGTCTCACCAAGCAAAGATCGCATTATTTTTGTCAGCAATGAGACACTTTGCTAAAGACTTAAAAGACAAAAAATATCAGCTCACCTATATAGCGAAATCAAAACAATCAATTGTTGCAGAGCTAAAGCAACATATACAAAACAATCAATTTACTCATTTAATATGTGTTGAGCCAGGCGAGTTGCGGCTCAAGGCTGATTTAGAGACTCTGGCACATGAATTAAACATTCACTTAGATTTAAGGCAAGACAACCATTTTTACTGCCAGATAGATGAGTTTAAAAAGTGGGCCGGAGATAAAAAAGAATTAAGACTTGAATATTTCTATAGGTACATGCGTAAGAAGCATCAAGTGATGATGCAAGAAAACGATGAGCCAGAAGGAGGCCAGTGGAATTTTGATGATCAAAATCGAGGGGCATATTCAAAAAAGGGCCCAGGTTTAATCGTTGATCCATTGTGGTTTGAACCAGATGACATTACAAAAGAGGTGATTGCAGAAGTTAAAGAACAGTACTCCAACCATCCTGGGCAACTTGAAAACTTTGGCTGGCCCGTCACTAGAGGTCAAGCATTAAAAGCTATGGAGCATTTCATGGAGCATCGCTTGCCATCATTTGGGCAGTATCAAGATGCTATGTGGACCAATACGCCATTTGGCTGGCATTCGATATTGTCTGCATCGTTGAATTTGAAGTTGATTGATCCAAAAGAAGTGGTGGATGCAGCCATTAAGGTTTGGAAGCGGAAAAACATCTCAATTAATGCGGTAGAAGGATTTGTTCGTCAAATACTTGGATGGAGAGAGTTTGTTCGAGGCATGTATTACTTAGATATGCCAAAAATGGCAAAAGCGAATTTCTATGATCATCAAAGAAGCTTGCCTAAGTGGTATTGGAGTGGTCAAACTCAAATGGCATGCATGCAAGATGCAATTAATCAAACCATGAAGTTTGGTTATGCACACCACATACAGCGTTTGATGGTTACGGGTAACTTTGCTTTGTTGGCTGAAATATTGCCTAAAGACGTATGTGATTGGTATTTAGCTGTGTATATCGATGCAATTGAGTGGGTAGAGTTGCCAAATACTTCTGGTATGGCATTGTTTGCAAATGGACCGAGGTTTACTAGCAAGCCATACATTGCAAGTGGAGCCTACATTAAGCGTATGAGCAATTATTGCGACACTTGTACGTATAAGCCAAGTGAGCGATATGGTGAATGCGCCTGCCCAATGACTAGCCTATATTGGAACTTTTTAATCAAGCATAAAGCTGAGTTAGAGAGAAATCCAAGAACTCGATTAATGACGGCAAATCTCAACAAAATAGATGTAGCTGAGCAACATAAGATTGAACAGCACGCTCAATATTTATTAAATAATTTAGAAAATATCTAGTCGGTTGTAAGATGTTGCCTATGACATCACTAGACTTGAATAATTTACCTTTGCCCGCATTTGAGAAGAAAATTTGCTCCGCAGAAGATTTGCAGAGCAAGCTTAGCCAATTGCCAAAACCAATTGTTTTTACAAATGGCGTTTTTGATATTTTGCACAGGGGGCATGTGAGTTATCTTGCTCAAGCTAGAAGCTTGGGTGCAAGCATGGTGGTTGGCGTTAATGCAGATGGCTCAGTCAAGTTGTTGGGTAAGGGCGATGATCGCCCTTTAAATCAACAAGATGACCGAATGGCTCTGTTGGCCGCACTTGATTCTGTCGATCTGGTTGTGCTGTTCGGTGAAAAAACACCAGTAGAATTAATCGCCAAGGTAAAACCTGATATCTACGTTAAGGGTGGTGACTATCTAATTGATGATTTAGCAGAGACTGCTTTAGTTAAGACTTGGGGTGGTAAGGCTTATGCTATTCCATTTATTCACGACCGATCAACAACAGCTTTGCTTAACAAGATTAGATCTTGAGCTAGTTGGCTAATACATTGCCCGAAGTTTTATATTCATCAAGCGTAGTTCGTGGTGTGCCATGCTAAAAGTCCTTTGAGAACCAATTGAGGTTCTGTAACAAGGCGACTTTGGTTTTCTAAATGAGGGCTAATCAGACTTGCATTGCCGCCACTGAGAATAGTTAAATCAAGGCGAATGTTATTCTTTTTAGCATATTGCTCGGCCATCGAAATGGCCCCAGCCTGTGAGGCAAAAATACCGTGATGAATACCTTCTTCGGTGCACAACGCAGGTTCAATATTAGATAAAGAACTAATTTTTTCAAAAATATTTGGCAAGTTGGCAGTGTTACTTGAAAGCATTTCTGCCATGAGTGTGATGCCAGGAAGGATCCATCCACCTAGGTGCTCTTGATTTGCGAGTAGATCGATAGTTGTTGCTGTGCCTGTACCAATCACCAAGATGTTTTTGCCACTATATAGTTGTTGTGCGCCCAATAACATAGCTCTTCTGTCAGATCCCAATTGCTCTGGATTGTTATATTTCGTGGGCAACTGATTGAGCGCAGATATGCCGGTAATTTGATGCCAATATGCTGATGGCATCAAGTGTTGACATCCGTTTTTGAGCTCCAGGGTCTTTTCTTTGCTAATGACGCTTGAGCAAATGATGTGGGTGATTTCTGCAGGGTTGGGTACGCTTGAGAGTTCCTCAGAACTCAAATTGTTAAAAACACCAGAAGTTTTAAAGCCAACTTCAATCTCATCGCAAATCCCAGAGGAGATAGCCCATTTGATACGAGTATTTCCGGCATCAATTAACAAAATACTCATGAAGATTTCCTCAAAGACACATCCCCGCTAATCACGCGTTCAACGCCATTGGTGGTCTCAATGAGTAGGTAGCCAGCATCATCGACGCCACGTTCAATTCCTTCGATGAAAATTTTATCTTGTTGAGAAATTTGACACACCTGATTTTTAAAAATATCCCATTCATTCCATCTATTCTGAAATACTTTGAATGAACTCTTCTCAAAAGCCTCAAGAATGGTACCAAGTTCTTTAATGATTGAGAGCCACAATACATCGGCATCAATTTTTGATGAATTAGTGATTTGACTGATGCTTGCCATTGATCTGCCAATATCCTGTTCAATTGTTGGATCTGTTGTTAAATTTATGCCAATGCCAATCACTAGCCAAGTAGGTTGACTTGCATTAATTTGGCCGCCCTCAATTAGCATGCCACCTAATTTGGCCTCGCCTAAAAAGATGTCATTAGGCCATTTGAGACCTAGCCCTAATTCTTTTAGAGATTCTTCTGCAATGCCGGTGCCTTCACTAATGCCTTTGATCACGCCAAGCCCACAGGCGAGGCTTAGGCCCGACAATTCTGCAATAGGTTTTTTGAATGGGTAAGCAACTGAAAAAGTGAGTGCTTGATTGGTATGGCTTACCCATGATCTACCCATTCTGCCGCGACCGGCAGACTGTTTGGCGGCCACTCTAGCAATAGGTTCCCAGAGTGCGCCACCCCTCCAACGAGACATTAGGTCTTCGTTAGTTGAGGTGCTTTCCTCGACACGCTCTAAGATCCAATTAATAGTCATATCTGTATTGTAGGTACTATGTGCATATGTCAGACAATTTTCAAAGACCGCAACGCTTAAATTGGCCAGATTTGCCGATGCCCACCGCCAGAATGATTGGGTTAGGGTATGTCTTGCTAATTATCTATGCGAGCATCTATCCGTATAACTTTAATGTGAATGTTGGAGCGGGCGTATTGGATTGGGTCACCGCGCCAATACCTAAATACATCACTTCGTTTGATGTATTTACAAATATTTTGGGTTACGCCCCATTAGGCTTTTTTACGGTATTCGCTGTTTATCCAAGATTAAAGCTATATAAGGCTCTAATTGTGGCAATGCTGTTGGGTGCACTCTTATCAGGAATTTTAGAGTCGCTGCAAACCTGGTTGGGCACTCGTATACCGAGTAATGTTGACTGGTTTGCAAATGTTGGTGGCGCCACATTAGGCGCTTTGTTAGCTATGCCTTTGGATCCAAAATGGTTGTCTGGTAGCGGCTTTCAGCGTCGTAGGATTGAGTGGTTTGGATTTGGAACCAGTGGAATTCTGTTGGTTCTAGCATTTCCTTGGTCTCAAATTTATCCCCAGCAAGCATGGTTAGCTATGGGCGATTGGGGTTTCGTTTGGTTGATTCCAATCATACAAAATACCTCATTTAATTTTGCTGCTATTGAGATGATCACGACCATGTTGGCATGGCTTGGTGCTGGATTGTGCATTAGCTTATCGATGAAGTCCGTGGCTCCGAAATTGAAGATATTGTTGTCGCTACTGCTAATGACAATTATTTTTAAGGCTTTATTTTCAGGAATGCAGTTTGGTATAGATAAGAGTTTTTCTTGGCTGACAGCACCAGCATTTTGGGGAATGATTTTTTCAAGTATTTTATTGGCTGGATTGATGCAGCTTACAAGGTCGTGGCAATATGGCTTGGCAATTTTGTCTTTGGGATTAATGATATTTTTGGTAAATGTTTTCCCAAAAAACCCCTATTATTTAGTCACAATCCAAGAGTGGCGTCAGGGGCGCTTGATTCATTTCAACCATTTAATGTCTTGGTTGGCGTGGGTTTGGCCAATTGGTGCAGCTTTATCTTTGATAAAAGGCCTAAAGGCTAGGTCATCTATATAATTTTCAATATGAGCCATTACAAATACCACTTATTTTTTTGTTTAAACAAGCGTGAAAACGGCGACGATTGCTGTGCTGCCCATAATGCTGTTGGTTTATTTGATTACGCCAAGCAGCGTTGCAAAGAGCTATCCTTAAACGGTGCAGGTAAGGTCAGAGTCAATAAAGCAGGCTGCTTAGATAGATGTGCACATGGTCCTGTGATGGTCGTCTATCCGGAGGGTGTTTGGTACACCGCAGTTGATCAAACAGATATTGATGAAATTATTGATAGTCATTTCATTAACGGAAAAGTAGTAGAACGTTTAAAAATTGATTAATCAGTTGATAAGGTACTGAGTGAGTCGCACAATCAAAATTAATTTTCAAGGGCCTGTTGGCCTCATTGAAGCATCGCTAGACTTACCTGATGAAGTGAGGCATGCGCCTAGTAGTTACAGACCTAGAGGAATTGCTTTGGTCGCACATCCTCATCCTTTGTTGGGTGGCACGATGGATAACAAAGTGGCTCAAACGTTGGCACGCACCTTTGCACAGCTTGGATATGTCACATTAAGACCTAACTTTAGAGGTGTTGGTGCTACTGAGGGTGTGCATGATGATGGCAAAGGAGAGGCTCAGGATCTTCTTGCTGTAATAGCGTGGATGAAGGACCCGTTTAGCTGGCAGGGCATTAAAGAATTAGAGGGGCATGCATGGCCACAGCTTGTCGATGAGTTGCCACTAGCGATGGCAGGATTTTCATTTGGTAGTTATGTCAGCAGCTATGTGGTTAAAGAGTTAACCGAAAAGAATGAAGCGCCAGAACGACTAATCATGGTTGGATCAGCTACAAGTAAGTGGGATGTTGCACCTGTTCCAAAAGATACGATTGTGATACATGGTGAGGTGGATGACGTCATTCCGTTAACGAGTGTTCTTGATTGGGCTAGACCTCAAGAGCTAACTGTTCAAGTTATTCCTGGCGCAGATCATTTTTTCCACCGTAAGTTGCACTGCATCAGAGATTTGATTGTTCGTGCATGGCATGGTCAACCAACTCCGGTGAATGAGAATAAATGATGGATATTCCAGTCGAAGAATCTCTCATTAAATACCCTTGCCATTTCCCAATTAAGGTGATGGGTAAGGCCGTTGATGGTTATCAAGAAGCAATTGAAAAAGTGGTCTTGAATTTTGATCCTGAGTTTGATGTTAGGACTATTGAGCGTAGGCCCTCTAAGAATGGCAACTACTTAGGTTTAACCGTGACAGTTAGAGTAGTTAGTAGAGAGCAGTTAGATGAACTCTATCGCACCTTATCTACACACCCAATGGTTAGTGTTGTCTTATAAATAATGGAAATAGTGATTCGCCATTTAGGGGTGCAGGAGTATTTGCCCACTTATGAGGCAATGAAGTCCTTCACGGCAGCTCGCACAGAAGAGACGCCGGATGAGATTTGGGTATTACAGCATCCGCCGACATATACCTTAGGGCAGGCTGGAGATCCTGCTCATTTACTAAAGCCTGATACAAACATACCTTTGGTGCCGATTGATCGTGGAGGGCAAATTACCTATCACGGCCCAGGCCAGGTGGTTGTTTATTTGCTTCTTGATTTGCGCCGCCGCCGCTTATTTGTGAGGGATCTTGTTAATCGTATTGAGCAGGCGATTATTGATACTTTGGCTGATTCTGGAGTTGTGGGGATTAGAAAAGCAGGGGCGCCAGGAATTTACCTAGATGAGGGTAGCGATATTCCCCCAGACTTAATTGGCGCAAAAATAGCTGCATTGGGTTTAAAGGTAACTAAGCAGTGTTGTTATCATGGCTTAGCTTTAAATGTGGCAATGGATTTGCAGCCATTTGAGGCAATCAACCCTTGTGGTTATGCGGGTTTAAAGACAATTGATCTGCGCACCCTTGGTGTGAGCGACAATATCGATATTGTGGCTAAAAATATATTGAGCCATTTATCTCAACAATTAAAGGTGCGGTCATGACTAAGGCCTACGATCCAAATCAAAAGCAAAAATCTGCAGATAAAACATCGCGCATACCCATCAAGATTGTGCCTGTTGAAGAGGTGCTTAAAAAGCCAGATTGGATACGAGTTAAGGCGGCTTCAGGTAATTCTCGTTTTCATGAGATTAAGAAAATATTGCGTGATAACCAGTTAGTCACAGTCTGTGAAGAGGCGAGCTGCCCTAATATTGGTGAATGTTTTGGTAAAGGCACGGCTACATTCATGATCATGGGTGATAAATGTACGCGTCGTTGCCCATTTTGTGATGTGGGGCACGGTCGCCCCGATCCCTTGGATGTTGATGAGCCGCTTAACTTGGCTAAAACAATTGCAGCTTTAAAGTTGTCGTATGTGGTGATAACGAGTGTGGACCGTGATGACTTAAGAGACGGTGGTGCGCAACATTTTGTTGATTGCATCACAAAAACTAATGAGTTATCGCCAGACACCAGAATTGAAGTTTTAGTCCCTGACTTCCGTGGGCGTTTAGACAAAGCCCTAGATATTTTTGCGAACGGCTTACCTCATGTCATGAACCACAACTTAGAGACTGTGCCTCGCTTGTACAAAGAAGCAAGACCAGGTTCTGATTACATGCATTCTTTAAAGTTATTAAAGGACTTTAAAGAACGTTATCCAGATGTGCCTACCAAGAGTGGTTTGATGGTTGGCTTGGGTGAAACCGATGAAGAAATTCTAGAAGTGATGAAAGATATGCGTGAGCACAATATTGACATGCTAACCATTGGTCAGTATCTAGCACCATCAGGCCATCATTTGCCTGTGCGCCGCTATGTGCACCCCGACACGTTTGCCATGTTTGAAAAAGAAGCTTACGCCATGGGCTTTACGCATGCTGCAGTAGGTGCGATGGTTCGCTCTAGTTATCACGCAGACCAACAAGCCCACAAAGCGGGCGTTGTTTAATTAAATAACAAGCTGTTTGGTGCAGAAATCTTTAGCTGTTCTCGGCTAGAGATTTCTCAATTACTTGATAAAACTCTGACCAGTCAGGTTCTCCGACATAACGTTTAATAATTTTTCCTTGTTTATTGATTACAAGGGTTGTTGGAGTTAGTTGTATCTTTCCAAAAGACTTTGCCGCACTACCATCAGAATCCATGGCCACGATGAATGGCAGTTTTCTGGTTTCTGCAAAATTAACAACGTACATTGGTGGGTCATAAGACATGGCAAGAGCCATGAACTCTAAGCCATTACTTTTATATTTATCGTAGGTTTCTACAAGTTTGGGCATTTCTTTGACGCAAGTAGTGCAGCTGGTTGCCCAAAAGTTGATGATGGTAACTTTGCCCTTGAAGTTATCTTGGGTGATTGTTTTGCCAGAAATTTCAGATACCTTGAATGTTGGCATCGCTTGTTGTGTATTAGATGAGCAACCAATGAAGGTGCCTGCTATAGACATCAATACAACTAGGCAAAACTGACGAATATTCATAAATACGCTCAAATTCATGGGAGTGGGCATAATCCTATTTTATGCAAATTACACATTCCATGCTGTTCAAATTTCTCACCTCGATACTAATTAGCCTATCTCTTGCCGCCTGTACGCCATCTTTAGATTGGAGAACGGTTCGTTCTGATGATTTATTGTATGAAGCCTTATATCCAGGCAAGCCAAGTCGAGCAGAAAAAACAGTCATGTTTAATAATCAAAAATTAACCATGACCATGGAAGCATCTCGAGTAAATGACACCTTATTTGCTGTGGGGGTTATTAATATTCCAGCTACTGCAAAAGGCATTGATCTGAAGGCGCTCAAAGATTTTTTGCAAAACGGTATGTTGAGTAACCTCAAGACAGATCAAGCTCCAACGCCAACAACTATCAGCGTTAAAACAGCAGGGCAACCCAGCTATGACTTGCCAGCACAAGAGTGGGTGATCCAAGGCCTGGGTCCCGATGGGCAGCAACGATTATTAAGATTTAGAGTGGTACAGCGTAATCTGCCTGATGGCCAGATACAGATTTATCAGCAAAGTATTTTGCAAAGCCTTAAGAATAATCTGGCTGTTGAAAAAATACTGCGCTCTGATGAGCACGAGATGTTCTTTACAGGTTTTAAGCCGTATTAATAAAGCCTGAAAATAAAAATAGATAAAACAAATATGACCAATCAACCAAATTTACCAATGCGAGGAGCGTGGGCATTTAGAGTCTTTGCTTGTTTTGCATTTGGATATTTTTTGTCATATGCGTTTAGATCAGTTAATGCTGTGATTGCTCCTGAGCTCATGCAAGATTTGAATATCAGCAACTCACAATTGGGTCTTTTATCGGCTGCCTATTTTGTTGGTTTTTCTACCATGCAAATTCCACTTGGTGTGGCTCTTGATAAATTTGGCGCGAGACGTACTGAGAGTGTTTTATTACTAATTGCATTGGTAGGCGCCATTACATTTGCCTACGCAGAAAGCTTACTAGGTTTAACTGTTGGCAGATTGTTGATTGGTGTTGGAGTCTCGGCTTGCTTGATGGCATCTTTTACGGCGTATCGCAGATGGTTCGCAATCGAGCAGCAAGGACAGTTAGCTTCTGCCATGTTGGTGTTTGGCACTATGGGGGCTTTGATTACAACTGTGCCTGTACAGTTGGCTTTGCCTCATATAGGTTGGCGAGGAGTGTTTTGGGTAACCGCTTTGTTAGTAGCCCTGAGTTTTATTGCAATCAGATTTGGTTTGCCAACATTTGATGATCATCCAACATCGAATAATCAAAACTCCAGTGCCGAAGAAAAATCGTTTAGCTTAAAAGATATTCTTAGTCATTCATTCTTTATCAGAATGTTGCCAATCGGTATTGTTAACCATGGCGGTTTTTTGTCATTACAAACCTTATGGATTGGTCCATGGATGATTCAGGTTTTGGGATATGACCCAGAACAGAGTGCCCAGATATTATTTTTATTTAATGGTGTGATGTTGCTTGGTTATGCATTCAATGCGTGGTTTATTCCAAGAGCAAATAGCAAAGGGTACAAAACGCTCAATTACATTAAGTGGTTGTTAGCAGTTGGATTGGTTGCCCAGTTATTTGCTATTACATTGACTATTCAATATAGCTGGATACTGTGGATACTCTTAGCGGTTACAGCAACAGGCCATATCTTGGGGCAGAGTACTGTGATCACTGTTTTCCCAACGCGTAATGCAGGTATAGCAAGTACCAGTTATAACTTGCTCATCTTTGTCGGGGCATTTATTTTCCAATGGGGCATTGGTTGGGGCATTGATGTATTAACAGCAGCAGGCGCCACCAAACCAGATGCCTTCAGGCAAGTATTCTTTGCATTTTTAATACTGCAAGTGATTTCATATCTTTGGTTTTTGTTTTACCCCAAGCCACTCAAACATCATTTGGCGGGCAGCTAAAACATAACCAAACAGAGCCTAACAAAACCTAACAAAGCCTAACAAAACCAAATCAAAACTAAATTAAAGCTAAGAATTATTTCTTATTCTCTAAAGCGTTTACTTTAGCCTCTAGCTCTTCAAGTTTTGCGCGAGTCTTTGCTAGCACTTGAGTTTGCAGATCGAATTCTTCGCGGGTAACCAAATCAAGTTTTTGAAAACCTTGAGTCATTAGGCTGCGAACATTTTTTTCCATGTCTTTTGCAGGCGATTGTCGAATTGCATCACTGACTTTGTTTTGCATATCGTTAGCAATCGTTTGCATCTTCTGCATGATGTCTTGCGGATTCATGGTGTCTCCAGATAAATCTTTAATGTTCTCTTTTTACCAAATTTACGAAAAAAGTATGCACCAAAATGAGGCACAATATTGGTGCATGAGGCATTAACAAATTTGGTGCAAGCAACAGCCAAAAATAAATAAAAATAATTTATTTGGTGCAAGTATATGAATTTAATAATAAAAAAATAACTGGCACACCTTTTGCTTAATAACCTGCAAGGAATTTCCCTTTGATTGTTTATTAGGAGTGCAACACATGAAAACTTACTTAACTCTCTCAGCGATCGCATTAGCTGCAGCTGCAACTTTATCTTCTGGCGTTGTTATGGCTGCTGATCCAGCACCTGCACCAGACTTCGTAGTAACTGGTAACTTCGGTATTACTAGCGACTACCGTTTCCGTGGTTTATCACAATCTGATCGTGATGCAGCTTTCCAAGGTGGGTTTGACGTTGCTCATAGCTCTGGGCTATATGTAGGTACTTGGGGTTCAACAGTTTCGGATTGGACATCTGGTCCTGGTGGTAGTGCAAATATGGAGGTTGATTTATACGGTGGATATAAAACAGAAATCGCTGGCTTTGGATTAGATGTTGGTGCTATTGCATATCACTATCCAGGATCTAGAACAGCAAATACTGGTTCTGACTATCGTGCCAATACTGAGGAAGTCTATGTTGGCCTGACCTATGGCCCAGCAACATTCAAAACATCATATGTAATCGGTAAAAACTACTTTGCAACAACAAGTTCAGGAGAAGATGCAAGTGGAACGATGTACTACGACTTAACATTAAGCCAAGAGCTTATGCCTAAGTTGGTTGCTTCAGTGCATGCTGGCTACACTGACTATAAAAATAAGTCTTATCAAGACGGGTACTCATCATATGGAAAAACATCATATGCAGATTACAACGTTGGCTTAGCTTATGACTTGGGCGGTGGTTTTACTGCTGGCCTTAAGTACTATGTAAATGATGCAAAAGCTGGAACTAAAGGCTATGCAAGTGGAACTGGTTATAACGGCAAACCTAACCTCTACAAAGACGGTTTCGCAGTATCTCTAACTAAAGCTTTCTAACCCAGCGATCTCACGGAGAAACGTATGAAATTAATCACAGCAATTATCAAGCCCTTCAAGCTTGACGAAGTGCGTGAGGCGCTATCAGAAGTCGGCGTTTCAGGCATTACCGTTACTGAAGTTAAAGGCTTTGGTCGACAAAAAGGTCACACTGAGTTGTATCGCGGTGCTGAGTACGTTGTTGATTTCTTGCCAAAGGTCAAAATCGAAGCAGCAGTTGATGATGGCATCGTTGAGCGAGCAATCGAAGCGATTGAAAAATCAGCTAAGACCGGCAAGATTGGTGATGGCAAAATTTTTGTCTCATCTGTTGAACAAGTTATCCGCATTCGTACCGGTGAAACCGGTCAGTCTGCCCTTTAAAGCGAGGTAAGAAAATGACACATTGGATTAAACGTCTACTCGCAGCCGGCGCAGCAGCGCTAGCACTAGGTACAGTATCAATGGCAGTTTCATCAACAGCTTATGCTGCTGAGGAAGCTAAGCCGGCGGTTACTGCTCCTGTTGCAGCTGCTGCTACACCTGCTGCTCCAGCGGCCCCAGCTGCTGTTCCTAACAAGGGCGATACAGCTTGGATCATGATTTGTACAGCGTTAGTTATTTTGATGACGCTACCTGGCTTAGGTCTTTTCTACGGCGGTCTAGTACGTAGCAAAAACATGTTATCTGTGTTGATGCAATGTATGGTGATCTTCTCATTGGTGGCAGTTCTGTGGGCTGTATATGGCTATAGCATTGCATTTACTGAGGGTGGAGCCTTCTTTGGTGGATTTGATCGACTATTCTTAGCTGGTTTAACACCTGAATCAGTGGGTGCAACATTCAGCAAAGGTGTGGTTATCCCTGAGTTTGCTTTCTTCTCATTCCAAGGCGCATTTGCAACAATTACTTGCTGCTTGATCATCGGTGCATTCGCAGAACGCGCCAAGTTCTCTGCAGTATTGTTGTTTGTTGTTCTATGGTTCACATTTAGCTATCTACCAATCGCTCACATGGTTTGGTTCTGGCCTGGTCCTGACGCATTTACAGATGCGAAAGCCGCAGAAGCAGCTACAGCAGCGTCAGGTTGGTTATTCCAAATGGGTGCTCTAGACTTTGCTGGCGGTACAGTTGTGCATATCAACGCAGCGGTTGCTGGTTTGGTAGGTGCTTATGTAATTGGTAAGCGTATTGGTTTCGGTAAAGAAGCAATGAAGCCACACAGCTTAACTTTAACAATGGTTGGTGCATCACTCTTGTGGTTTGGTTGGTTTGGTTTTAATGCTGGCTCAGCTCTAGAAGCTTCTGGTGGTTCAGCAATGGCTTTTGCTAATACATTCTTGGCAACAGCTGGTGCGGTTCTAACATGGACTTTGGGTGAGTGGTTGGGCAAAGGCAAGCCATCTATGTTGGGTGCAGCATCAGGTGCAGTAGCTGGTTTGGTTGCTGTAACTCCTGCAGCTGGTTTCGTAGGCCCAATGGGCGCCATCGTAATTGGTCTAATCTCAGGCTTCCTATGCTTGTGGGGTGTGACTGGTCTTAAGAAAATGTTGGGTGCTGACGACTCATTGGACGTATTTGGCGTTCACGGTGTTGGCGGTATCTTAGGTGCTCTTTTGACAGGCGTATTTGCAGATCCATCATTAGGCGGTACTGGTATCTATGATTACGTTGCTAATGCAGTTGCTCCTGACTATTCAATTGCTGGCCAAGTGCTTATCCAAGCCAAGGCTGTATTAACAACAATCGTATGGTCTGCAGTAGTTTCATTCATTGCATACAAGTTGGTTGATCTAGTGATCGGTCTACGTGTGCCTGAAGATGAAGAACGTGAAGGTCTTGACATCACTTCTCATGGTGAAACTGCATACGAAGCTTAATTAGTGTTTAGTAGTAAATCTGTGTGAAATGTAATGTGAAATAACCCCAATAATTGCAGCATTATTGGGGATTCAAAGAGCGGTTTCTTGAATAAGAACCCGCTCTTTTTTTATCTGTCTTAGAATGACAACATGGTCCCACATCTTATTACTGCCCTAAATGGTCCTTTGCTTGAATTAGAGCAAAAGGTTTTAGAAGCTACGCCTGCAATTGAGCGTTGGTTCAGGCTCGAGTGGCAAGAGCACACACCTCCTTTCTATTGCTCTGTTGACCTTAGAAATGCGGGCTTTAAGTTGGCTCCAGTTGACACCAATTTGTTCCCTGGTGGATTTAATAATCTCTCACCAGAAATGTTGCCATTAGCTGTTCAAGCTGCGATGGCATCGATTGAAAAGATTTGCCCTGATGCTAAAAATTTATTGTTGATACCTGAGCGCCACACGCGCAATATGTTCTATTTGCAAAACGTCGCACGTTTAGCATCTATCTTGCGTCAAACAGGTTTGAATGTTCGCTTGGGGACTCTTTCTGAAGAAATCACTAAAGCTACTCCAATTGATTTGCCTGATGGTCAAAGATTAATTCTTGAGCCTTTGTCGAGAATCGGCATGAAAGGCCGTCGTTTGGGGTTAAAAGATTTTGATCCGTGCACGATTCTTTTGAATAATGATTTATCAGGCGGTATCCCGCCGATATTAGAAAACCTCTATGAGCAGTATCTATTGCCACCATTGCATGCAGGTTGGGCAGTTCGTCGTAAATCAAATCACTTTGATGCTTACGACGATGTGGCGAAAAAATTCTCAAAAGTGATTGATATTGATCCTTGGATGATTAATCCATTCTTTACAAAATGTAATGGTATTAATTTCCATGAGCGTGTTGGCGAAGAATGTTTGCAAGAGAGCGTTGATAGCATCTTGAAAAAAATCACACGTAAATATCGCGAATATGGCATTAAAGAAAAGCCATATGTGATTGTTAAGGCAGATGCTGGCACCTATGGCATGGGCATCATGACAGTTAAAGATGCTAGTGAGGTCAAAGATCTAAACCGTAAAGAGCGCAACAAGATGAGTGTTGTTAAGGAAGGTTTAGAGGTCGCAGACGTTCTTGTGCAAGAAGGTGTTTACACCTTTGAAAAAATTAATGAAGCTGTAGCAGAGCCTGTTGTCTACATGATGGATAGATATGTGGTTGGTGGTTTTTACCGAGTACATACAGGCCGCGGTGTTGATGAAAATCTTAATGCACCAGGTATGCATTTTGTGCCTTTGGCATTTGATCACAACGCAATACCTGATGTGGCAGCTAAACCAGGTGTGGCTGTACCGAACCGCTTCTATTTATATGGTGTGGTAGCTAGATTGGCCTTGTTAGCGGCTTCTCTTGAGCTTGAGCGGACAGACCCTGAGGCTGAAAGCTAATGAAAAAAATACTATTTATTGCAGACCCATTAATTGAGTTTGCAGTTGAAAAAGATAGTACTTTGGCAATGATGGACGCCTGCCACAAGGCTGGTCATCAGGTATGGCATTGTCATACTCATGACATCAAAAGTGTTGCATCATCAATTAAAGCTGAATGTTTGCATATTGAATTAAACCGTGGTGCTCAAGATTGGTTTATCCCATTAGAAACTGCCACCAAGCGCTTGGCAGACTTTGATGCGGTTGTGATGCGTAAGGACCCACCTTTTGATATGGCTTACGTGACGGCCACTTGGTTTTTGTCGGCGGCAGTTTTAGAAGGTGCGCGTGTTTTTAATAGCCCCGAAGCCCTCAGAAATCACTCTGAAAAGTTATCGTTATTAGAGTTTTTGCAGTTTGCCCCGCCAACAATTATTAGTAGAAACTTAGCTGACATAAAGGAGTTTCATCAGCAGCACCAAGACATCATCATTAAACCTTTAGACGGTATGGGTGGTATGGGTGTGTTTAGGATTAAGGCTGATGGCTTGAATCTTGCTAGTATTGTTGAAACGCTAGGTGAGAATGGCAGTAAAGCATTAATGGTGCAAAAGTTTATCCCTGAGATAGTTGATGGCGACAAAAGGGTTTTGTTAATTGATGGTGAGCCTGTGCCGTATTCATTAGCTAGGATTCCTCAAGGTGGTGAGGTTAGAGGTAATTTGGCTGCTGGCGGTAAAGGTGTTGCGCAAAAATTAACGCAAAAAGAATTTGATATCGCCAAGCAAATTGGGTCACAATTAGCTAGGCGAGGATTGCATTTGGTGGGCTTAGATTTTATTGGTGGGCACTTAACAGAAATTAATGTCACAAGTCCAACATGTTTTGTAGAAATCACGAACCAAACTGGACATGACGTTGCAAGTCAGTGGTTGAAGAGTTTAGAAAAAAAATTAAATTAATATGGCCGGAATACTAATCATTGCCCACGCTCCATTGGCTTCGGCTCTTAAAGAGTTTGCTAAGCATGTTTATGGAGAGGTTCCTAGTCGGTTAGTTGCGGTTGATGTGATGGCGCACGAGGATGCAAAGATCACTTTAGAGCGCGCTGTGGAAGCTGCTCACACGGTTAGTTCTGAAAATGGTTTGTTAGTTTTGACTGACATCATGGGGGCGACCCCCGCCAACGTTGCAAACCGCTTGGCTCACAAACCAGAATTCAATGGCCGTGTACGCGTGATTGCAGGTGTTAATTTACCAATGTTAATGCGCGCGATTTCGTACAGAGCAGATTCTTTAGATTCTGCTATGCAAAAAGCTATGCATGGTGGTCAGCAGGGCATTATTCCAATTGGCCATTTAACCCCTGCAGTAGATGCCACATCAAATAAGACTTCGGAAGTTAAGGAATAAAAATGCCTAGTGCAGAAATTAACATTATTAATAAATTAGGTTTGCATGCTAGGGCTTCTGCCAAATTAACCCAATTGGCGGCAAAGTATCCTTGCGAGATTTTTTTGTCTAAAGGCGGTCGCAGGGTTAATGCAAAAAGCATCATGGGTGTCATGATGTTGGCTGCTGGCATGGGAAGTTCTGTTGTGCTTGAGACAACAGGTGAGCAAGCTGACGAGGCTTTTGCTGCGTTGGAAGCGTTGATTAATGATCGATTTGGAGAGGGTGAGTAGTTTGTCATTCACGCTGCACGGCATTCCTGTTACCAATGGCATTGCCATAGGCAAGGCGCTTCGTATCGCGCCATCTGCCATGGATGTGAAGCATTATTTGTTAGATGAAGGTGCTGAACAAGCAGAACAAACTCGTTTACTCAATGCGTTTGAAGTTGTTAGGCAAGAATTAAAAAGTTTAAGAGCTAGCTTGCCTGATGCCGCTCCAGAAGAAATGGGCGCATTCTTAGATGTGCACGGCATGATTTTGGCCGACCCCACTCTGACTGAAAAGCCGCTGGAGTTGATTAAGGATCGAAGATATAACGCAGAATGGGCGTTGGCCACACAGTTAGAAGATTTATTAGATCAATTTGCTGAAATTGAAGATGAATATTTGCGTGAGCGCGCCGTAGATATTAGGCAAGTTGTTGAGCGAGTGATGAAGGTTCTCCACCATGGTGAAAATCATCAAACACTTTCATCGTTCTATAAAACCGTTTCAGAAAATCGTGAGCTAAGCGAAGTCATTGTTGTGGCGCATGATATTGCACCGCCTGACATGATGCGTTTTAAAGATTTAGCATTTGGCGGCTTTATTACAGATTTGGGTGGTCGTACATCTCACACAGCAATTGTTGCTCGGAGTTTGGATATTCCGGCAGCAGTGGGTGTTCGAAGAGCAAGCGAGCTAATTCGTCAAGATGATTGGATCATTATTGATGGTGACCGCGGTATCGTGATTGTTGACCCTAGTCCATTGATTTTGGAAGAGTATCGACATCTTCAATCAGAGCGTAAGTTAGAGAAGAAAAAATTATTAAGACTCAAGTACACGCCAACACTTACTTTGGATGGTGTGCCCATTGATTTGATGGCTAACGTTGAGATGCCAGATGATGCTGAGCAGGCTTTGGATTCTGGTGCAGTAGGTATTGGCTTATTTAGATCTGAATTCTTATTCATGAATCGCAAAGGTGATATGCCTAGCGAGGAAGAGCAGTTTTGGGCATACAGAAAAACTGCCGAGGCCATGAAAGGTCTACCAGTAAGCATTAGAACAATTGATATTGGCGCTGATAAACCATTAGATGGTCAAGACGAGGGTGGTCATTATTTGTCGCCACTAGGCCTGCGGGCTATTCGCTGGTCACTTTCTGAGCCCGAGATGTTCTTGATTCAGATTAGGGCTATCTTGCGAGCATCGGCATACGGCAAGATGAAAATTTTGATTCCTATGTTGGCGCATGCCCAGGAAATTGATCAAACCTTGGAATTGATCAATGTGGCAAAGAAACAACTTGAAAATGAGTGTGTATCTTTTGATCCGAATGTACAGGTGGGCGCAATGATTGAGATTCCTGCGGCAGCGCTTTCCTTGCCATTATTTATTCGCCGTTTGGATTTTTTATCAATTGGCACAAATGATTTAATTCAGTACACATTGGCAATTGATAGGGCTGACAATGCTGTTGCACATCTATATGACCCATTGCACCCTGCAGTGTTGAGATTGATTGCAGGGGTTATCAGAGAGGCTAAAGCTGCCAATATGCCAGTTTCTGTATGCGGTGAGATGGCAGGCGAGCCATCAATGACCAAAGTTTTATTGGGCATGGGCTTAACTGATTTTTCAATGCACTTTAATCAACTTCTATCTGTTAAGAAGGAGATTCTTAGATCAGACATGGGTCTATTGAAGCAATCAGTAGACCAATTATTGAACGCTATTGAGCCAGAAGAATTGCAGGCAGCCTTACAAAAAGTTAACGCTGCATAACGCAGTATTTACTGGTGCTTTGAGCAGATGGGGCAATCGTCCCTTTGGTGTAATGCAATTTGATCAACTTGCGAAGACCTAGCGTCCCATAGTAATAATTTACCTACCAAAGGTTCACCAATTTGCATAATCACTTGAAGCGCTTGTGCAGCTTGAATGCTGCCAATGATGCCCACTAGTGGTGAAAATACACCCATCGTTGAACATTGAACTTCATTAAATTCTTGGTCCGCTGGAAATAAACATGCATAACAAGGTGTACCTGTTTGGCGTGTATCAATAACAGTCACTTGACCATCGAATTTAATTGCAGCCCCACTGACAAGAGGTACTTTATGTTTAACGCATGCGGCATTTACCATGTGCCTAGTCGTGAAGTTGTCGCTGCAATCTAAAACAACACTTGCTGTAGGCAATAGCTGATCTAATAATTCAGCAGTAGCCTTCTCTTGTAAAGCATTTACTTGAACATGAGGATTTAGATTCAGAAGCATAGCTTTGCCAGATTGAACTTTGGCTTGCCCGACAGAATTTTGGTTGTGCATGATCTGGCGTTGTAGATTTGTTAAATCCACAGTGTCATGATCAATTAAGGTCATTTTGCCAATGCCTGCTGCGGCCAAATAGGGCGCAGCGGCTGATCCTAAACCTCCAGCACCAATCACTATCGCATGAGCGGCCAATATTTTTTGTTGACCTTCAATACCAATATCATCAAGTAGGATGTGGCGTGAATATCTAAGAAGGTCTTGATCGTTCATGCGGCGCTCTAATTATTCCAAGCGAGATTTAGATTTCTTGATAGGCTGACCCTTTAGATAAGCAGCAGCTTGTGTCAGCATGAAATCTTCAGTAGAGCCAAATTCAGCAGGGCGCTTCTTACGATCTTTCTCTTTTTCTTCTGGAGTCTTTTTCGCATTAATTTCTTCAATGCGTTGCAATTCTTCAAGTCTACGTTTTTCACGTTCATTGATTAATTTTTCTTCAGAAGATTGCTTGTTTTTAAGATGCTTTTCGCTGTCGATTTCTCTGGTAATCAGAACGTCGTCTGGGTCACCCTCTGCATTTTGATCAACGGCAATATCAGGCTTGATACCAAACGCTTGGATAGATTTACCTGATGGTGTGTAGTAGTAAGCAGTTGTTAATTTAAGAGCGGAGTCTGCGCTAAGTGGACGAACTGTTTGTACTGAGCCTTTACCAAAAGTTGTTTTACCAATGATTGTTGCGCGTTTGTGGTCTTGGAGTGCGCCTGCAACAATTTCTGATGCAGATGCAGAGAAGGCATTTACCAATACCACCATCGGTACTTTTTTGAAGATTGGAGCTAGGTCGGCTAATACGTCATTGTTTTCAGATAATCTGTAGTTATCTACATTAGCCTTAAATATTTGTTTGGCATCTTCAGATTGACCTTTGGTTGATACCACCAAAGTTCCAGTTGGTAAGAATGCTGCTGATACACCAACTGCACCTTGCAACAGGCCGCCACCATTGTTTCTTAGGTCTAATACAAGACCTTTGATTTGAGCATCTTTAGCAGCTAGCTCGTTGAGCTTCTTAGCTAAATCAGGGATGGTTCTTTCTTGAAAGCTTGTAATACGAACATACGCAATGCCAGCGTCAAGTAACTTAGCTTTGACAGATTGAACTTTAATTTCAGCACGTGTAATCGTTACAGGAAAAGTTCTATCTTCACTTTTTCTAAAAATAGTTAAAGTGATTTTTGTACCAGGTTCGCCGCGCATGCGTCTAACTGCTTGGTCTAAGGTCATGCCGCGCACAGGTTTGTCATCTAGTCGAGTTATCAAGTCTCCTGACAGAAGTCCCGCTCTAGCAGCAGGCGTATCTTCAATTGGATTTAGAACTTTAACAACGCCATCTTCTGATGTGATTTCAATGCCCAAGCCAGCAAATTTGCCTTGAGTGTGCTCTTGCATCTCAGCGAAATCTTTTTTGTCTAAATATGACGAGTGTGGGTCAAGACCACTCACCATGCCTTTGATTGCATCAGTTAATAATCTTTTATCTTCGACAGGCTCGACGTAATCTCGTTTAATTTGGCCAAAAACATTCGATAGGCTGCGTAGCTCATCAAGCGGCAAATTAGAGTTGCCCTGTTGAGCAGTAGCTGAAAGTTGCAGGGTTAGTGCAACACCTGCAATTAGGCCTGTACAAACAAGGGCAATACTCTTAATTGACCGATACATAATTTACTTTTCTAAATAGAAATGTTTAATAGGTTTTAGGTTGTCGTCTAGTTCATAAACTAATGGAACACCATTCGGGATGTTGATTTCCATGATGTCTGAATCAGAAACTTCATCTAGATACTTTACTAGTGATCGAATACTGTTGCCATGGGCTGCGATTAACACCCGTTTGCCAGAGCGAAGTGCCGGCGCAATTGATTCTTCCCAAAGCGGCAAAACACGAGCAACGTTGTCTTTAAGACACTCACCCAAAGGTATTTCTTCACGTTTGAGTTTGGCGTAACGTGGGTCGTTGTATGAGGTTCTTGGGTCATTAGGATCCAATAATGGCGGTCTTACATCGTAAGAGCGTCTCCAAATATGTACCTGTTCATCACCATACTTAGCAGCAGTTTCAGCCTTATTTAGGCCTGCGAGGGCGCCATAGTGACGCTCATTAAGGCGCCAGCTGTGAACAACTGGTAACCACAATCTATCCATGGCTTCTTGAGCATGCCAAAGAGTACGAATGGCCCTCTTCAGCACAGATGTGTAAGCAATGTCAAAATCATAGCCGGCAGCCTTTAAACTCTCGCCAGCTTGGATGGCTTGTTGAACACCAGTTGGTGTTAAATCTACATCAACCCAGCCGGTAAAACGGTTTTCTAGGTTCCATTGGGATTCGCCGTGGCGGATAAGTACGAGTTGTTTCATATTCACATTCTATAATTTACTGATGGACTTTTTTACAAATACAAATAATCTATTACTGTTAGCAACTTTAGTAACTTCTGGCTTGGCCTTGGCTTTGCCCCAGTTATTGGGTCGCTTTAATCAACAATGGCTAGGCGTTCATGCAGCCGTTCAGTCTGTGAATCAACGAGGGGCTCAAGTTGTTGATATACGCAGTGCTGAAGAGTACGGTTCAGGACACATAGCAAATTCTAAACATTTACCAGTTTCAGAGCTTGAAAAGGGCTTTAAACATCTAAAACTCGATACAAATAAGCCTATTATTTTAGTTTGTTTAAGTGGTTCTAGAGCAAGTGGTGCTATTGGAAAGTTCAAAAAAGCTGGTTTTTCAGAAATTATGTGTCTAGAAGGTGGTATTTCAGCTTGGAATCAGGCTGGTTTGCCACTAGTAAAGTAATAAAAGGTCGAAAATGCCAAAAATTACTATGTACAGCACACAAGTTTGCCCATACTGTGTGATGGCTGAAAGATTGTTAACGTCTAAGGGCGTAGTTATTACAGAAAAAATTTTGGTGGATAAGGATCCCTCGAAAAGGGAAGAGATGATGACCCGAACTGGGCGTCGCACTGTTCCGCAAATTTTTATTGATGAAACTCATGTGGGCGGATTTGATGACTTATCAGCATTAGATAAAGCGGGTAAATTAGACCCATTGTTAGGTAAATAAGTAAATAAAAGTAGATAAATAGGAAAAACATGACAGAAGCAGCAAACGGTTCAGCTAATACAGCGGACAACAATCCAAGTTTTCAAATTCAACGTATTTACCTTAAAGACATTTCTTTGGAGCAGCCCAATGCTCCACAAATTCTTTTAAATCAGGGTGAGCCTAAATTAGAAGTTCAAGTTGATATCCAGGCTAATCAACTCGACGAGAACAACTTTCACATCACTTTGGTTGGTACTGTTACAACAAAAATTGAAGATAAAGTTCTTTTCTTGGTTGAGGCTCATCAAGCTGGCATTTTTGAAATTCGCCAGATGCCGCCAGAGCAGATTGATCCGTTATTAGGCATTGCATGCCCAACTATTTTGTTCCCATATTTGCGTTCGAATATCGCAGACATGATCAGTCGCGCTGGTTTCCAACCAGTTCATTTGGCTGAGATTAACTTCCACGCTCTTTATGAGCAACGTTTGCAGCAGGCTGCCGCAGCTCCAGCATCAAACGATAGTGGCATTATTTTGCCGAACTAATATGAAAGTGATTTTTCTTGGAGCTGGTGCATGGGGTACTGCAATGGCCATGCACGCTTCCAAGAACCCTAAAGACTTTGATGTGACTTTATGGAGTCGCTCATCGTCTTTGGCAGATGAGATGACTAAAACTCATCGTAATCAAAAATATTTGCCAAGCATTGATCTTCCTCATCAACTAAAAATTAGTAGTAATTGGGAAGCAATATTTACTGATGCAAGCGAACAAGATTTAGTAGTGATTGCAACCCCAGTTGCAGGTCTTAAAGATACTGTTCATGCCTTATTGAAACTCAGTAACGTTCCTAAAAATTGGGTTTGGTTATGCAAAGGTTTAGAGCCAGGCACATCCCTCATGCCGCATCAAGTGATTGAGCGGGAGTTAAAGCTTGCTAATACTTTGGATCGCGGTATCCATTTAGCTGTTTTATCAGGCCCTAGTTTTGCGAGTGAAGTTGCAAAAGGGATGCCCTGTGCATTAACTGCAGCTAGTGGTTCAGCAGAATTAGTAACTCTGATTCAACAAGTTTTTCACCATGGCAATATGCGTGTGTACGGTAGTGATGATGTTGTGGGCGTTGAGTTAGGCGGCGCTATTAAAAATGTATTAGCGATAGCAACAGGTATTGGTGATGGTCTAGGGCTTGGTTTAAATGCTCGAGCAGCAGTACTCACAAGAGGTCTATCAGAGATGATGCGATTGATCATATCAATGGGCGGAAAATCTGAAACAGCAATGGGTTTAACGGGTGTTGGAGATTTAATTCTGACGGCAACTGGTGATCTTTCTAGAAATAGACAGGTTGGGTTGCAGCTGGCCTCAGGAAAAAAACTATCAGAAGTATTGAGTGCTTTGGGTCATGTTGCAGAAGGTGTTCGATGCGCTCAGGCGGTCAATGATTTGGCAAAAACAAAAGGTATTGAGATGCCAATCACGCATATGGTGTGTGAAGTTTTGTTTAATGGACAAGACGTTGCCTCAGCCGTGAAATTACTAATGAGTCGTGACGCACGACCTGAGTCTCGATAAATTACTCGCCACCAATAAAATTCATCTGGCGCCAGGCCTCATAAACCATGATGGCTGCTGCATTCGATAAATTAAGACTGCGACTGTTTGCCCGCATAGGTAGTCTTAAGGCTCTTTCAGGTAAAAAATAATCACGCACTTCTTGGTTGAGGCCCTTTGTTTCAGAACCAAACACCAGGTAATCGTTTTCTTGAAATTTGCACTCTGAAAGATGCGCCTTGCCTTTGGTGGTGATGGCAAACATCCTATCTTGAGATGGTTTTTCTGATTCTAAAAATGCCTGCCAATTGGCATGAACTTTCATGTTGGCATATTCGTGATAGTCCAGGCCAGCTCGTTTTAGTCGAGAATCTTCTAAAGGAAAGCCAAGAGGCTCTATCAGATGTAACTTCGCACCTGTGTTGGCGCATAAGCGGATGATGTTGCCTGTATTGGGGGGTATCTCTGGCTCGACTAATACAACGTTTAGCATCTTATTTATAAGGAGTTCTTAGAATTATCCAATTATGAACACTTTGGGAGCCAAAATCTTTAAGTAATTTTGCAATTGTGCTTAATGTGGCTCCGGTAGTCATCACGTCATCGACCAAGGCAATGCGAGTATTTTTGATCATATTGGCTTTGTCTTGATTAATATGAAACACAGTTTTAAGCCTTTCCATTCGCTCCTTGCGCGTGGCTTGGGCTTGATTGCCGTCAATATGACTTCTGTAAAGAAGCGATGATGAGGTTGCCAGCTTCAATTGTTTTGAAAACGATTTGCACAATTCCCATGATTGATTAAAACCTCTTTGATTTAATTTCTCAGAGCTCATTGGTATTGGAATTAAAAGATCAACATTGCTTGTTAAATCATTCAATTGATGAATTTGTAACCAGGTATCAACTAGGCCGCGAGCAATTGCTACTTGATGTTTGTATTTGTAGTTATGAACCGCATTGGTTAATAAGCCGCCATAACAGTCAATACAAATGGTTTGATCAAATGGGGGCGTTTGAGTTTCACAATGAGTGCAGATCCCGCGCACTTCATCACAAATCAGGGCGCATTGTGAGCATCTGTTTTTTTGATGGGACTTTAGTAGGTTGATGCACTTTTCGCAAATCCTGGATGCTTGAAATTTGCTACAGCCAATACATGCGGTTGGGAGCAGAAATTTCATGGGTCGCTGAGTATACTCATGCTTATGCCCACAATCTCTACAGTGTCTAACACCTTGCCTAAATTTCTATCGCTTGAGATTGCCAAGCGCATGGAAGATAAGCTGTCGATTGTCAGGATGGAGCCGCAAACAATTTGTCACGTAGGGCAAATTGACATCGATTTGCTTGGCAGACGATATCCAATGGCAAAACATTTTTCGACAAATCCTCATTTGATTGCAAAAGGCTTTAAAAAAGCGTTTCATAACTTGATGAAACGACCTTGTCTTGAACCTGTTGCAGGTAAGGTGGATTTAATTTGGTCAAACCTTGAGCTGCAGCATGATGAGACTCCTGGATTACTCATCAAAAAGTGGCGCGAGCTATTAAAAGTAGATGCATTATTGATGTTCAGTTACTTAGGACCAGACACCGGTAAAGAAATATCAAATTACTTTGATAGTGAAGATTTAAAAGGTATTCCAAGTCCGTGGGATATGCATGATGTAGGCGATGCTTTATTAAAGACGGGGTTTTCTGAGCCTGTGATGGATATGGAATACATCACCTTAGATTACGAAACCTTAGATTTGTTGATTGCCGATGCTTTTGATTTGGGCTTGATAAATACCAGAAGGCCTAAATGCTTAGATTTGCCTAAAGATTTGGCCTTAAAAATTACTCTAGAGGTGGTTTATGGGCATGCGTGGACGCCAGTTAGCGACTTGGCTAAGGTCGAGGATGGTGTTGCAACAATTAGCCCTGATCAAATTGTTAGAGCAAAGCGCTAAGTAAGCAAGCGCTCACACACCCTGTTGGCTAAGGGTTACTATCTAAATCTCTAAAATTCTTAGTAATTTATTGCGCTAGATCAAATTCACCAAATATAATCACCGGATATTACGTGCACAGGTAATCGTGCGATGCAATAGATCAAGAATTTATTAAATGGGAATCAAGATGAAACAACGCACATCATTAGCCGGTTTGCTATTTGGTTTAGTAGGCTTGCTCCAGGCTAATTTAGCTTGGGCTATCAATGACATGCCGGGTGGTCCAGCACGTTTTCAGTTAAACCTACATCCAGCTGCAACAAAAGTTGCTGAAGAAGTAGCAGTTCTACACTGGATGATGTTGATTATCTGTGTGGTAATTTTCGTAGCCGTGTTTGGCGTGATGTTTTACTCGATTTACAAGCACCGTAAATCATTAGGTCATCAATCAGCGAGCTTTCATGAAAGCACAACTGTAGAAATTATTTGGACAGTTGTACCGCTGTTAATTGTGATTGGTATGGCTTTGCCAGCAACAAAAACTGTTGTTGCTATGAAAGACACAACCAATGCTGACATCACAATTAAAGTGACTGGTTACCAGTGGAAATGGGGTTACGACTACATCAAGGGCGAAGGCGAAGGCATTTCATTCTTGCAAACATTGTCAACACCTCGTGAACAAATTAATAACCAAGCAGAGAAGAGCGATACATATCTCATGGAAGTTGATAATGAGATGGTTGTTCCTGTTGGCAAAAAAATCCGTTTAGTAACAACTGCTAACGACGTTATTCACTCATGGACAATTCCTGCGTTTGGCGTAAAGCAAGATGCGATCCCTGGTTTTGTACGTGATACATGGTTCCGCGCTGAAAAAGTAGGCACTTTCCGTGGCCAATGTTCAGAGTTGTGCGGTAAAGAACATGCGTTCATGCCTATCGTTGTTAAAGTTGTTTCAGATACAGACTACGCAGCATGGGTTTCTGAAAAGAAAAAGCAATTGGCAGCTCTAGCTGATGACCCAAGCAAAACATTCACAATGGATGAGCTAAAGCAACGCGGTGAAAAAGTTTATGCCGCAAACTGTGCTGCTTGCCACCAACCTAATGGTAAGGGTGCTGGTGCATTCCCTGCATTAGATGGATCAAAAGTTGTTGTGGGTGCTAAGGAAGGTCAATACAAGATTTTATTGAACGGTAAAAATGCAATGCCAAAGTGGAATCAGTTAAATGATGTTGAGTTGGCAGCCGTTATGACATACACACGTAATGCATGGGGTAATAAGACTGGTGAATTGATCCAGCCAAAAGACTTCACTGCAGCACGTGCAGCTAAATAAACATATATAGATAGGTAATTGGAGCGACTATGAGCACAGTAAGCCACGCACACGATCATCACGATGATCACGCACATGACCACCCACATGGATGGCGCCGTTGGTTGTTTGCAACCAACCATAAAGATATTGGTACTTTATATCTAATTTTCTCATTCGTTAGCTTGATGGCTGGCGGTGTGATGGCGCTTTTGATCCGTTTGGAATTATTCCAACCTGGTTTGCAATTTATTCGTCCTGAATTATTTAATCAGTTAACAACTTTGCACGGTTTAGTGATGGTGTTCGGTGCCATCATGCCGGCTTTCGTTGGTTTTGCTAACTACATGATTCCACTACAAGTGGGCGCCTCAGATATGGCGTTTGCTCGTATGAATAACTTTAGTTTCTGGATCATGCCTGTTGCAGCATCATTGTTGTTGTCATCATTCTTTGTTCCTGGTGGCGCAACTGCTGCAGGTTGGACACTATATGCACCCCTATCAGTGCAAATGGGCCCTGGTATGGACATGGCAATTTTTGCTGTTCACTTGATGGGTGCTTCATCCATCATGGGTTCAATCAACATCATTGTGACGATTCTTAATATGCGTGCCCCTGGCATGACATTGATGAAGATGCCAATGTTCTGTTGGACATGGTTAATTACGGCATATCTATTGATTGCTGTGATGCCAGTTTTGGCTGGTGCGATCACTATGGTTCTTACAGATCGTCACTTTGGTACAAGCTTCTTCTCAGCAGCAGGTGGTGGTGACCCTGTGATGTATCAGCATATTTTCTGGTTCTTTGGTCACCCAGAGGTTTACATCATGATCTTGCCAGCGTTTGGCATCATCAGTGAGGTGATTCCAACATTTGCACGTAAGAGATTATTTGGCTACAGCTCAATGGTTTATGCAACAGGTTCGATTGCGATCTTGTCATTCATCGTTTGGGCTCACCACATGTTTGCAACTGGTATGCCAGTAACTGGCCAGTTGTTCTTCATGTATGCAACGATGTTGATTGCTGTTCCAACTGGCGTGAAGATTTTTAACTGGGTTGCAACAATGTGGAAGGGTTCAATGACATTTGAAACTCCAATGTTGTGGTCTATTGGTTTTATTTTCGTGTTCACAATGGGTGGCTTCACAGGCTTGATGTGTGCGATGGCTCCAATTGACATCATGATTCAAGATACCTACTACGTGGTTGCGCACTTCCACTACGTATTAGTGGCTGGTTCGTTGTTTGCACTATTTGCTGGTTTCTACTACTGGGCACCAAAGTGGACAGGTTTCATGGTTAATGAATTCCGCGGTAAGGTTCACTTCTGGGGTTCAATGATTTTCTTCAACCTAACATTCTTCCCAATGCATTTCTTGGGCTTGGCTGGTATGCCACGTCGTTATGCTGACTATCCAGTTCAGTTTGCAGACTTCAATGCTATAGCTTCTATTGGTGGTCTTGGTTTTGGTTTGATGCAGGTTTACTTCTTGTTATTCGTGGTATTGCCAACATATCGTGGTGGCAAGAAAGCTGAAGCACAAGCTTGGGAAAATGCAGAAGGCTTGGAGTGGACCGTTCCATCTCCAGCACCATTCCATACATTTGAAACACCTCCAACAGTTAAGTAATCCGAGTTCGGAAACTTATGAGTCAATCGGTTCAAGATAAAACAAACCCAAGCGCGAGTAATCGCCGCTTGGGCTTAGTTTTGTTTACAGTTGTTCTAGTTTTCTTTGTTGGTATTTTTGCTAAGAAAGCAATATTCGGTTAATCAATGGCTTTTAATCTAACCAATTACAACCGTCAAATGCTGCTAAAGCTAGTAGTGATTAGTTCAGCGATGTTTGCTTTTGGTTATGCCTTGATTCCGATGTATAAGGTTTTGTGTGAAGTAACAGGTATTAATGTTGTTACTAGTAAGAATGATTACGGCACACGCGCAGTTAAAGCAGTTAGTAAGAACACTCAAGTTGATGAAAGTCGTTTGATCACCGTTGAATTTGATTCAAACACACAGGGACCTTTTAGATTCCGTGCCGTAAAGAATTCAATGCAGGTTCATCCTGGCGAAATGATTCAAGTTGTTTATGAAGTTGTAAATACACAAGGTAGAGCAGTATCGGCGCAGGCGATTCCAAGTTATGCGCCAAAACAAGCAACACAGCACTTCACGAAGTTGGAATGTTTTTGCTTTGAGCAGCAAACACTTAAGCCCAACGAGTCGCGTGAGATGCCAGTTGTTTTTGTGATAGATCCAGCTTTACCTAAAGATGTAAAGAACATTACTTTGTCGTACACCTTCTTTGAAGTGGGTAATGGTCAAAAAGTTATTACAGGCGAACATAACAGTAAGCCATCGAAAATATAAGTATGGAAAAGCAAAATCGTAATTCCATCATGATGTTTTTAATCTCTATGAGAGCAGTCTTATGGGGATTTTTAGGAGTACGTAAGAGGTCTGGTCAAGATGCAGATATGTCTTCTGTGTCTTTTGTTCATATTGTTCTTGCGGGCATATTAGGCGCAGTAATTTTTATGACAGTTTTGTTATTGATTGTCAAAGCAGTTGTAGCGAATTGATTTTTTAGGAGAGAGAGAATGTCTTCCAGTGTTTCAAAAGCCCCTTACTACTACGTACCGGCTCCAACACGCCATCCAATCGTTACCAGCCTAGGTTTATTAGGTTTTGGTTACGGAGCTTCCATGTGGGTTAATGGCAGCACATTTGGTATGTTGTTGTGTCTTGCTGGTGTGATTTGGACAATCGCATCTCTATACACATGGTTTGGTGATGCTATTCACGAATCTGAAACTGGTATGAATAGCGTTAACGTTGACGTATCTTACAGATGGTCAATGGCCTGGTTCATCTTCTCAGAAATCATGTTCTTTGGCGCATTCTTCTCAGCATTGTTCTATGCAAGAAGCATTGCTATGCCATGGTTGGGTGATATTGATAACAAATTGTTATGGCCTGATTTTGCTGCAACATGGCCTAATGCTGGCCCAGCAGGTTTAGTGGATAGCTTTAAAACAATGGGTCCTTGGCCTATTCCTACCATTAACACAATCTTGTTGTTAACTTCTGGTGTTACTGTAACCTGGGCTCACCACGCTATGCGTGAGGGTCATCGCAAGCAAGTGATTCAAGGTTTGGCTGCTACAGTGGCCTTGGGCGCAATTTTCATGTGCTTCCAAGTGTATGAGTATATTCATGCTTATAGCGACCTAAACTTGAAGTTAAGTTCTGGCGTCTATGGCTCAACATTCTTTATGTTGACTGGTTTCCATGGCTTTCACGTAACAATGGGTGCCATTATGTTGGCGGTTGTTTTATTCCGCACAATGAAGGGTCACTTCACTCCTGAGAATCACTTTGCTTTCGAAGGTGCTGCATGGTACTGGCACTTTGTGGATGTGGTGTGGTTAGGTTTATATGTAGTTGTTTACTGGATGTAAACAATCACACATTAAAAAACGCCGCTTAAGCGGCGTTTTTTAATGCTAGGTAATAAAGAGAGCTTAAATTAGATTAAAGTAATCTAGATTTACCCAGCGACTCTAATGCCAGTACTTTGTATGTATCCTAAAGAGTGAGCAATCCATATGCCAATAAACAAGGCAATAGATAAGCCAATTCTTAGCATTAATGAGTAAACGGTTTTAGAGCTTTTACCTTTGTCTCGCATCATGTAAAAGAGTGCTGAGCCAAGGCTGCCTAAAATCAATAAAAAAGCGATAGGGATAATCCAATTCATAGGTATGCATCGTATCATTGCTTTATGTTTAAACAGTTAGTTTTATTAAGGCCAGTCGCTACTTTTTCAGCTTTAGTGACATTTGTTATTGCCATGGCGTTGGGGTTTTGGCAGCTTGATCGAATGGATCAAAAGTTATATCTGGCTGCGGATATAGCAAAAAAAGAACGTTCGGCACCGTTATTAGCTCATGCAAAACAGTGGTCTTATGAAGAGGCTAAGCATCACCGAATGATTGCTAGGGGTATGTACATACCAGATGCAACAGTTTGGTTAGAAAACCGTCCACATCCTCAGGGACGAGATCCTAAAACAGGCATAACTGTTGGTTTTTATGTTTTAACCCCTTTGAAGTTGCAATACAGTGATCAGCTGATATGGATCAATAGAGGTTGGGTGCCCAGGGATGGCATGGATCGTGAAAAGCTACCACCTCTGATTACTCCAGTTGGTATGGTGGAGGTGGAGGGATTGGTATTTGAGCATCCAGCCCGTGTTATGAATGTGGGTAATTTGGATACTTTGGCGCAGAAGCAAAAAATTCAGCAAAATCTTGATATTGAAAAACAATCTGCACAATTAAATGCGCCATATTTGCCATTTATATTAAGACAAGTGCATGGTGGTTTAGATGATGGGTTGCAACGTGATTGGGCACCTATGCAAGATGGCTCAGAAAAGCATAAAGGCTATGCATTTCAGTGGTTCTCGTTGGCTACTTTAACCATCTTTTTTTGGTTATTTAGTGGGTTATTAAGGAAAAAAGTTTGATGCAAAAAGATAATTTAGATCCACTCATCCCCGCAAACGGCAGCCAAAGGATTGATGCTGCGACAAAGCGTGGTCGTATACAGATGATTCTTCTGTTGTTGGTTTGTGCCGCACCGGTGCTGGCCTCATATTTTACTTTTTACGTTATTAAGCCGCAGGGCGGTAAAACAAATATTGGGCAACTAGTTAGCCCTGTGCAGACCATGCCGCTTGATGGATTGGATGCTCAAATACAGGGTAAATGGACCTTATTATTAGCTCGACCTGCGTCTGATTGCAAAGTTGGTAATGATGCCTGTGTGTCATTGCTATATCTGATGAGACAGGTAAGAGTCGCTATGGGTAAAGAGAGCCAACGTCTGCAATTGATATGGTTGGTAACTGATGGCGAAGCAATAAATCCTGAATTGCAAAAAGCGTATGACAAAGAGGTTGCAGGATTCACCTTCATTCGACTACCTAAAGATCAGGTTCAAAGAGAAAAGTTATTGCAATGGTTGCAATTGGATAACGCATCAACAGCGATTCATATGATGGACCCTCATGGGGATAGGATGATGCGCTTTGCCACAAATCCTGAGGCTCCAGACTTTAAGAAAATGTCCAAAGATATAGAGAAACTACTTAAGTGGAACCCAACAGGCAAGGTTAATTGATATGAGTTTGGTTGCTTGGATACAGCTCCTACTAATTGGTTTTGCAATTGGAGGATGTTTACTATTTGTTTTATGGTGGAAATCTCAATCATTTAGTTTTCATCGCTTGGTATTGCTCACTGTTTTTTTTACATTCGATCTAATATTGTTTGGGGCTTTTACGCGCCTAACTGACTCTGGCCTTGGTTGTCCTGATTGGCCTGGTTGCTATGGCTTATCTAATCCTATTGCAGCTATTAATCAAATACGCGCGGCAGAAAATTTAATGCCAACGGGGCCCGTTACCCTCAGTAAGGCATGGATTGAGATGTTGCATCGTTATTTTGCGATGGGAGTTGGTTTCTTAATCATTGTTATTGCAGTTTGGGCATGGTTAAAGCGTCAGCAGTTCGGTATGCGCATTGCAAGCACCGCTAGTTTTATTTTGCTGCTGGTGTGTGTGCAAGGCGCATTTGGGGCGTGGACAGTCACATTGAAGTTACAACCGATTATTGTTACGACACATCTGATGTTGGGCTTAACTCTATTGGCATTCTTAACTTATTTATCAAGCTTAAGCTCTAAGTTAGATCATGGCATATACGGCCATCAAAAAGTTAGCTCTTATCGCATGAATAGAGGTTCTATTTGGTTTGCTTTGACGGTGTTAATCATTCAAATATTCTTGGGCGGTTGGGTTAGCACTAACTATGCTGTTTTGGCTTGTGATGATTTTCCTCTATGCCATGGAGCATTCTTTCCCGCAATGAATTTTTCAGAGGGTTTTGGTTTGTGGAGAGAGTTAGGTAAAACAGTAGATGGTGCACACTTAAGCATTGATGGATTAAGGGCTATACATTGGGTCCACCGAATGGGTGCAGTTGTTGCTTTAGGCGTGTTGTTTTACCTAGGATTTAAAACTTTAAGAGCATCAATCATTTCAGCAAATCCAGAGCTAAGACGCTGGGCATTTACATTATTGAGTTTATGCATCATTCAATTAATTACAGGCATGAGTAATATCATTTTGGATTGGCCATTGGTCGCAGCCTTACTTCACACTGGCGGTGCTGCAGCAATACTGGTGGTGTTAATCAGAATGCTAACTTTGAGTGCAGAGGAGTTTAATCGTGGCTAAAAATACTCTGCAAGTGATGCCAAGATGGCGTCAGTATTGGGCTTTAACAAAACCAAGAGTCACGCAGTTAGCTGTGTTTTGCGCCATCATTGGAATGTTTTTAGCAACGCCAGGCATGGTGCCTTTGCCAGTTTTAATTGGTGGCTCGTTAGGTATTTGGCTTTTGGCAGGGGCAGCTTTTGCTGTCAACTGTTTAGTTGAGCAAAAGGTTGACGCCAAAATGCGTAGAACTGCATGGCGGCCATCTGCAACGGGTGAGATCACAGACATACAAATAATTATTTTTGCTCTAGTGATTGGTTCTGCAGGAATGATTCTTTTATGGAACTTTGCTAATCCATTAACAATGTGGGCTACCGCAGCAACATTTATTGGTTACGCAATTATTTATACCTTATTGCTAAAACCAGCAACACCTCAAAACATTGTGATTGGTGGTTTGTCTGGTGCCATGCCGCCCGCTTTGGGTTGGGCTGCCGTTGCAAATGATTTTCCTGCTGAGGCTTGGTTGTTGGTATTAATCATTTTTACGTGGACGCCACCTCATTTTTGGGCATTAGCTCTTTATCGCCGAGAAGACTACAAGCAGTCGGGCTTGCCTATGTTGCCAGTAACGCATGGCGAGAGGTTTACTTTATTACATATATTGCTCTACACATTGATATTAATTGCAGCAACTATCTTGCCATTTGTATATCAAATGAGCGGGTACTTTTACTTAGCTAGTGCACTCATTTTAGGGGGCTGCTTCTTAGCTTATGCAGTCGCTCTATATAAAAAATATAGCGATGACTTAGCTAAGAGGACCTTTAGATTCTCTATCATCTACTTATCGCTACTCTTTGCAGCCTTACTCATTGATCATTATTTATAAGCCATGAAAAATTACCAAATCTCTTTAATAAAAGCCATCGTAATTTTTTTGGCCACTACATTTTTTGTTGCTTGCTCACAAGAAGCTATCAAATTTAACAATGTCGACATTACTGGCAGCAAAGCTTTCGGTAAAGATTTTGTCTTGGTTGATCATCATGGACAAAAGAAGCAGTTGGCTGACTTTAATGGCCGCTTAGTTGTCATGTTCTTTGGCTACACGCAGTGTCCAGATGTTTGCCCGACCACCATGACTGAGATGCAAGGCGTTATGGATTTATTAGGTAAAGATGCAGACAAGGTGCAGGTTTTATTTGTGACCGTTGATCCAGATAGAGATACACAAGAACTTTTGTCTCAGTATGTACCGTCTTTTGATAAGCGGTTTTTAGGTCTTCGACCAGAAAATGCGATTGCCCTGGAAAAAGTCACTAAAGACTTTAAAGTTTTTTACAACAAGGTGCCAGGGAAAACTGCAACAAACTATACGATTGACCACACTGCTGGCAGTTATGTGTTTGATACCAAAGGGCAGTTACGATTGTTTTTAAAGCACCAGCAAGGCCCTAAGCCTATTGCTGAGGATTTAAAAAAGCTTCTTAAGTAGTTTTGAAATGAAGTTAGGCAGAGAGTGCTAACTTCATTTTTTTTAGAGCAGCTGATTCAATCTGACGAACACGTTCAGCAGAAATATTAAATTCAGCGGCTAGATCATGGAGAGTTGTTGCTCCAGATCCATCATCTGATACATCTAGCCATCTTGCTGACACTATTTTTCTGCTGCGGTCATCTAGACTTGCTAGAGCTTTTTCTAGACCTGGGCCTTGTAGTTGGCGGTGTTGTTCTTGAGCGATAACTTCAGATGGTTCATATCTGTTGTCAGACAACCAGTTAATTGGCGCAAAACTATCTTCATCGCTGACATCGTTCGATTCAATTGCAACATCGCCACCAGATAAGCGCTTTTCCATTTCTCGTACGTCTTCATTGCGAACATCGAGTGCATGAGCTAGATTTTGAATCTCACTTGGAGACAGGGCGTTAAGGCTAGGCTTGTTGCTACGTAAATTAAAAAATAGCTTTCTATGAGCTTTGGTTGTGGCTATTTTGACCATTCTCCAATTGCGAAGAATGTACTCATGTATTTCAGCCTTGATCCAATGAATCGAGTAAGTAACCAATCGGGTACCTTGCTCAGGGTCATAGCGCTTTACTGCCTTCATTAGGCCAATATTGCCCTCTTGAATTAAATCGGCATGAGGCAAGCCATATCCAAGATATTGGCGCGCAATAGATACAACTAAACGCAAATGAGACATCACCAGTGTGCGTGCTGCTTCTAGGTTTTCATGATCCCTGAATTCGCGGGCAAGGCGTATCTCGTCTGCGGCGCTAAGCATAGGCAAACGGTTGACGCTAGAAATGTAGGCATCTAAGCTGCCGACATTTAATTGCGTTGGAATTAAGGCATTCATTTGTGTCATACCGCTATATTAGCACTCCTCTGTTTAGAGTGCTAATTAGCCTGTAACCATATGATTTATATGGATTAAAACTACTGCGGAATCAAGGATTTAGCAAAGTCTGCGGCGTTAAACGGCTTTAAATCGTCTAGCTTTTCACCAAGGCCAACGGCCAAAACACTCGGTGGATTATCAGCAAACTCTTCAGCAATTGCGCACAGAATGCCACCTTTAGCTGTTCCATCAAGCTTGGTGACGATAATGGCGGATAGCTCCAATGCTTCGTGGAAGGCCTTAACTTGAGATAAGCCATTTTGCCCAGTGTTGCCATCAATCACTAAGATAGTCTCGTGAGGAGCACTGTCCTGAGCTTTAGTGATTACCCGTTTAACCTTTTTTAGCTCATCCATGAGATGAGCTTGAGTAGATAATCGTCCGGCTGTATCAATGATCACAATATCTTGATTTCGCGACTGGCCAGCTTTAACGGCGTCGTGTGCCACAGCAGCAGCGTCACCGCTTTGTTGTGCAATCACTGCGACATTATTTTTTTCACCCCAAGCAATGAGTTGCTCTCTCGCAGCTGCTCTAAAGGTATCACCAGCGCCTAGCAAGACGCGATGATTTTGATTTTGTAGGTGATGGCATAGCTTACCAATACTCGTTGTTTTACCCGCTCCATTAACGCCAACAACCAACCAAATTTGTGGGTAATTAGGATCCTTAGGTAAATTAACCAATGGATTGTGGGGTCTTTCGAGCTTGCTCAAACTGTTTTGAACTAGTGTGGCTAGAATATTTTTGAGGTCGTCAACAGTTTCTGCCTTTTGGAGTTTGGCCTCGGATCGAAGTTGTTTGATGAGTTTTTGAGTGGCGTTCATGCCAACATCGCCTAGAAGCAAGGTTTCTTCTAGAGACTCATACCAATCTTCGTCAATTTTTTGCCTATTAAATAGGCTTGATAGTGTTTTACGTAATCCGAACATGACCGATACAATTGATTAATTATGAGCATATTAACAACCCTGAGAACCTTAGCCCTAACTTTTTCAATTGGCCTGATCCTTTTGTTAAGCACTGGCATTGAGGCAAAAGAGTTAAAGACAGCTAATACCCATGAATTTATGCTCTCTAATGGCATGAAGGTGATTGTCAAAGAAGATCACCGAGCTCCAACGGTTGCGCATATGGTTTGGTACAGAGCAGGCTCAATTGATGAGGTAAGCGGTAAAACTGGTGTTGCACATGTGCTAGAGCACATGATGTTTAAGGGAACTAAAAAATTAAAGCCAGGTGATTTTTCAAAACAGGTGGCAGCAGTAGGTGGTAGAGATAACGCCTTTACAAGTAAAGATTACACGGCGTATTTTCAGCAAATTGAAAAAAGTCATCTAGAAAAAATGATGGCTTTAGAGTCTGATCGAATGGCTAATTTGCAAATTAGCGAAGATGAGTTTGCCAAAGAAATTCAGGTGGTGATGGAGGAGCGTCGTTTAAGAACGGATGACCAAGCACCAGCAATAGTTTATGAGCAATTAATAGCAGCAGCATTTATCAATAGTCCATATCGCAATCCAATTATTGGATGGATGGATGACCTAAAAAACATGACTTATCAAGATGCCTTGGAGTGGTACCAAGACTGGTATGCACCCAATAATGCTGTACTGGTTGTGGCTGGTGATGTTGTGCCAACAGAGGTTCTTGCTCTAGCGCAGAAATACTATGGCAGCATTCCTGCAAAAAAAATTAGAGATAGAAAGCCCCAAAACGAGATACCTCAAATTGGGGTGCGTCGTATTCAAGTCAAAGCGCCTGCAGAAAACCCAGACATTACGTTTGCCTGGAAAGTGCCTAAGATTGAGCCATCAGATATTAAGCAGATTGACCCATATGCTTTAAGTGTTCTTGCTGGAATTTTGGATGGGCATGCAAATTCAAGGCTAAATAGAAGCCTAGTAAGAGACCTGCGTTTAGCTGATAGCGTTGATGCATCCTATGGTATGACAGGCAGAGGCCCACAATTATTCGGTATTTCTGCAAGCCCAGCAAAAGGTAAAACAATTGTTGAGCTAGAGAAAAAAATTAGATTAATCCTGAACGAAATTAGACAATCAGGTGTGACTGAGGCAGAGCTGAATCGTGTGAAATCTCAATTACTGTCCTCTCAAATTTACAAAAGAGATTCAATCTTTGCGCAAGCAATGGAAATTGGCATGTCAGAAATGAATGGGATCTCATGGAAGTATTTAGATGAAATTCTTTTCAATATTCAAGCTGTTACATCAGCAGATATACAAAGAGTTGTAGAGAAATATTTCATTGATGATGCCTTAACGGTGGCTACATTAGACCCACAACCTATCAAAGAAAAAAATGCAGCGGCACAAAGAGCGCCAGCTGGTATGAGGCACTAAGATGAGATACCTGATTTATTTTTTTGGATTGATTGCATCGTTTTCTGTGCAAGCGACTACTGCTATTGAGCATTGGGTTAATCGAGACGGCGTTTCTATTTATTTGGTAGAGGCTAAGACGATTCCAATGGTTGATGTGCAAGTTGATTGGCCTGTTGGTTCTGTTAGTGACCCACAGTTAAAGATTGGATTGGCAGCGATGACTGCGGCACTGATTGATAAAGGTGCCGTGGTGAACAAAAAAGTATTAACCGAAGCGGCGATCTCGGATAAGTTGGCAGATCTAGGCGCAGTGTTGAGTTTTAATGCTGGGGCCGAGAGGACAAGTATGAGGATTAGAAGTTTGAGCGATGGAAATCGCCTGAACGAACTGATTGGTTTGACTGCGCAAATATTAAATGAGCCATTATTTGACCCAAAGGTATTAAGCCGAGAAAAAGATCGAGCCATCATGGGGATTAAGGAGGCGCAAATCAAACCGGAAGTTATTTTGAGTAAAGAGTTTGATCGCCAAATATATGGCAGCCATCCATACGGATTGAGTGCGAGCGTAGATACAGTTCAAGTCATTACTCAGAAAGATGTTAGAGATTTCTATTTCAATGGATATGCTAAAAAAGGCGTCAAGGTATCAATAGTTGGAGATATTGATAAGGCATTAGCAGATGAGTTAGTTGAAAAACTTTTATCTAGCTTTCCTAAAGAAGCAAAGCTCAAGCAAAGTGTTGCCGAGGTGTCTTTGTTTCAGCCTAATTCTTCAAAAATTATAAAAATTCCTCATGTTGCTCAACAAGCCCATATCTCAATGGGTATGCCTACAATTGCCAGAAAACATCCTGACTATTTTCCAATGCTAGTAGGCAACTATATTTTGGGTGGTGGCGGATTTGTTTCTAGGTTGGTGAAGGAAGTTCGCGAAAAGCGAGGTCTTGCTTACAGTGTGTATAGCTATATATCGCCAGGTCGTCAGGTGGGTCCTTATGTTGCGGGGATGCAGACACAAAAGTCTCAGGCAGATCTTGCAGTTGATGTGATGAAAAAAACAATTTCTGAATTTATTGATCATGGCCCCACTGATGAGGAGATGGTTGCCGCAAAGAACAATTTGATTAATGGCTTTCCGCTGAGAATTGATAGCAATCGTAAGATTCTTGATAACGTGGCCAGCATTGCCTGGAATGATTTGCCTTTGGATACTTTAGATACTTGGAGAGATCAATTAAAGGCGGTAACCAAAGAGCAGGTGAGAGTTGCTTTTAAAGCACATCTGGATATGAATCGTATGGTCACTGTGGTGGTTGGTGCGCCATGAGTGGTGGGAAAGTTAGAGTCATTGGTGGTGCCTGGCGTGGCAGGAGTATTAAGGTTGCAGATGTATTAGGACTTCGACCAACCGCTGATCGAACACGTGAAACTTTATTTAATTGTTTGGGGCAGCGTGTCGATGGCCTGACTTGTTTAGATATGTTTGCTGGTACAGGTGCTCTCGGTTTTGAGTCGTTATCTAGGGGTGCCAAACTGGTTCATATGGTTGAGCAATCTCCCAAAGCTCATCAGTCAATTAAAGAAAATCACCAATTGTTGTGTCAAGATGGCGCTTTAGGTGAATTAAATTTGATGCGTGGTGACGCAATTCATCAAGTGGCAAATTTGTTAGATGAATCAGTTGATATCACCTTCATTGACCCGCCATTTTCTCAAGAAGATTTATATTTAAAGGCACTAGCTCAGGCTGTCAGAATTAATAAAAAAACTAGTGGTTCTGCCATTTACATAGAACATCCCAAAAACGTTGTTATTGAGCAACTTCTAAAAGAAATTCCAAAAAATGCAGATTTATGGGAAATTCGTCGTACCATACGCTCCGGGATAGCAATTGGCAGTTTATTGGCACCCAAAGCCATATAAACTGACTCAAAGCTTAGGGAGAATATATGGCAGTAGCAGTTTATCCAGGTACGTTTGATCCGTTTACACGTGGCCACGAAGATTTGGTGCGTAGGGCTTCATCAATTTTTGAAGAAGTTGTGGTCGGCGTTGCAGATAGTAAAAATAAAAAACCAATCTTTAATTTGGAAGAGCGCATAGAAATCGCTAAAGAAGTATTGGGGCATTACAGCAATGTTCGAGTTGAGGGTTTTAGTGGTCTATTAAAAGACTTTGTTCGAAAAAATAATGCTCGAGTGATTGTTCGTGGTTTACGTGCGGTTTCTGACTTTGAGTATGAGTTTCAGATGGCGGGTATGAATAGATATTTATTGCCTGATGTTGAGACTTTGTTTTTAACTCCATCGGATCAATATCAATTTATTTCAGGAACCTTCGTTCGTGAAATTGCTCTATTGGGTGGAGATGTTAGTAAGTTTGTTTTCCCATCAGTTGAAAAATGGCTCGCAAAAAAGATTTGATGGGGTTTAGGTAAGTTATGGCATTAATGATTACGGATGAGTGCATCAATTGTGATGTATGTGAGCCTGAGTGCCCTAATGACGCCATTACTATGGGTTTAACAATCTACGAGATTGATCCTAATAAATGTACTGAGTGTGTTGGGCACTATGATGTGCCGCAGTGCCGTCAGGTTTGTCCGGTTGATTGCATCCCGTTACACCCAGAGCACGTTGAGACTCACGATCAGTTGATGACAAAGTATCGTGCGCTGACTGGCAAAGATAACTAATTAAGTATTGCTGTGCAATTCCATGGTGGCGTTGTTAATGTCACCAGTTGATATCTTTGGCATAACCTTTAAAAAACATGAAATAGCGCGGTCGATATCAATTTGTTCTTCAAGACGTGGTTTTTTTAGAACATAGTCGGCAACATCCAGATTTTTCGCGCCATCCTGACTATCTCTTGGGTGACCAATGCCAATTCTTAGGCGCCAGTAGTCATTTGTGCTGAGGTGGGCGCTAATATCTTTAAGACCATTATGACCACCTAAGCCACCAGCCCATTTCAGTCTAGCTACGCCAGCTTTTAAATCAAGCTCATCGTGAACAACCAAAATTTCCTTGGCCGCAATCTTATGAAAGCGACAAATTGCTGAGGCAGCCTGACCACTTCTATTCATGAAGGTATTAGGCTTAAGTAGGTATGTGTCGTTGCCGTTGAGTTTAATTTTGGCAATTTCACCAAAAAACTTATTGTCTAATTGCCAATGGCTACCTTGGGCACGAGCCAGTTCATCCACAACCCAAAAGCCAGCGTTATGACGATCTTTCTCATGTTTTGTGCCTGGGTTGCCAAGGCCAATAATTAATTTGAACATAGCGTTACTTTAGACTAATTTCACTTCGAAAAAAAACCCGCGCATGCGCGGGTTTTTTATGAGCCGAGAAGAATTATTTCTTTTCTTCTTTAGCTGCTTCAGATGCCGCAGCAGCTGGAGCTTCAGTTGTTTCCGCTTTAACAGTTGGAACGCGAGCATTAACAACCACTGGGTTTTCATGTTCAAGGTGAGGAACAAGTGAAAGACCTTTTGGTAGTGCAACATCTTTAACGTGGATAGCGTGACCCACTTCGATTTTGCTCAAGTCAACTTGAATGAATTCTGGCAAATCTGCTGGTAAGCAGCTTACTTCGATTTCAGTAGCAATATGACTGATTAATGCGCCACCCAATTTAACGGCTGGTGCGATTTCAGCGTTAACAAAGTGCAAAGGCACTTTAACGTGAATCTTTTGTTTAGCATCTACGCGTTGGAAGTCGATATGCAAAACCAATGGTTTGAATGGGTGCATTTGATAGTCGCGCAAAAGAGCTTTTTGGCTCTTGCCAGCAACTTCGATATCCAAGATTGATGAGTGAAATGCTTCTTTACGCAAAGCGTGAAAAAGTGCATTGTGATCTAGCTCTACAGCTTGAGGGGCTTCATTACCACCATAAATAATGCCAGGCGTTTTACCGGCATTGCGCAGGCGGCGGCTCGCACCCGTTCCCTGTACGCTACGTTCGTAAGCGACAACTTTCATGTGAACTCCAAATAGTTAAAAATTAAGGGCTTTTCTGTTCGCGACCAAACAGGAAAGCCCTCTATTCTAGCTCAAAAAGCTTGTTTTTAAGCGATTAAATTAAGAATCAGCAAATAGTGACATCACAGAATCACCTGTGCTGATGCGAGAAAGTGTCTCTGCAAGCAATGGTGCTGTGGATAATACTCTGATTTTATTGAGTTTTTTTGCATCGTCATTCAAGGGAATGGTGTCTGTGACAACAACTTCATCGAGTTGAGACTCTGCAATTCGGCCTACAGCACCACCTGATAAAACAGGGTGTGTACAGTAGGCTACAACACTCTTTGCGCCACGCTCTTTAAGAACTTGAGCGGCTTTACATAACGTGCCCCCTGTATCGATCATGTCATCCATAATCACACAGTGACGACCGTCTACCTCACCGATCACATGCATCACTTCGGATACGTTTGCCTTAGGGCGGCGTTTATCAATAATGACCAAATCACAGCCTAATTGTTTTGCTAGGGCTCTGGCGCGGACAACACCACCAACGTCTGGAGAGACCACTAACAAATCAGCCCCTTTTTTGCTTTGCAAATCGCTCAGCAAAATGGGGGAAGCATAAATATTGTCCACTGGGATATCAAAGAATCCTTGGATTTGGTCAGCATGCAGATCCATAGTCAGTACGCGATCAACGCCAGCAACTTGTTGCAGCATATTGGCAACAAGACGAGCAGAAATAGCAACACGTGCTGATCTAGGTCTTCTATCTTGACGCGCATAACCGAAGTAAGGAATCACTGCGGTAATTCTTCCAGCAGATGCTCGCTTTAGAGCATCAACCATAATCATTAACTCCATCAAGTTATCGTTTGTTGGCGCACACGTGGATTGAAGAACCACAACATGCTTTCCGCGAACGTTCTCTTGAATTTCTACTTGAATTTCCCCGTCTGAGAATCTACCCACTTCGGCTTTGCCTAAAGGTAGTTGTAGGTGGTCGGCGACGGCTTTAGCTAAAGCAGGGTTAGCGTTGCCTGTAAAAACCATCATGGTCTCATGTTGCATGGGGCCTCTTGTCATATTTGGTATTTTTGATTGAGTAGTTAGATTATGCGACAAGTGTTGGCAGGGGAAGAAGGATTCGAACCTTCGCATGCCGGAATCAAAATCCGGTGCCTTAACCAGCTTGGCGACTCCCCTCTCGCATCTACTCCTATGAACTTGGATTGTATGACGGATGGCGATGAAGCCCTCGTACTACAAACCCGATCCATTGATTAGGTAATTGATTTAGCAAAATTTTAGCTAAGTTTGGCTCAAGTGCTGCAAAAACGCTGCTACCTGATCCAGACATCCTTGGGCTCGATAACGGAGCCTTTTGGCGAAGCCATTCTAATGCTGCTGCAACTTCCTGATACTTTTGAACCACCACCTTTTCGCAATCATTGCTGCCGAATTGGTCAAAATTTGCTGATTCAATAAAGTCTGACATTGTAACGGCTGGGTGATTTCTCGTCAAATCAGGGCTTTTAAAGATATCAACAGTTGGGATGTGAACCTTGGGATATATGACTAATAGAGTTGTTTCCGGTAACTCAATTGGATGGAGAATTTCGCCAATTCCTTCAGCGAATGCATTCTGACCCAATAAGAAAAATGGAACATCTGCACCCAATTGAACACCTAATTTCATCAGTTCTTGGCGAGTTAACCCAGTATTCCATAATTCATTGAGCCCCCAAAGTACTGTGGCTGCATCCGATGAGCCACCTCCAAGGCCTGCCCCCATGGGGATATTCTTTTCTAGATGAATGTTGCAGCCCAATGGGGTTTTGGAGGTTTCTTTTAGTAATTTAGCTGCACGTATAACTAGGTCGTCATCTGGCTTCACATTAGAAGGGCCATTGGTTCTGATAATTGCACCATCCATTCTGCAATCGATAGTAACGCGGTCTTCTAGGTCAATAAGCTGGAAAACAGTTTGAAGAAGGTGGTAACCATCAGGCCTTTGGCCGGTGATGTGTAAAAAGCGATTAACTTTTGCAGGCGCTTTTAATTGAAGTGGCTTAGTCATCAATAGGTTCAAAAATTAATTTAATTTCAATGACGCCTGAAGAGGAGTTGCGCTTTAATTCCATTCGCTCGAGTTGATTTTTTGCGGTCCACTTAAATGCCATGAGCCAACCATCTTGAATCATTTTGCTGGTGCGAAACTGTTCGTCACGCTCAATGCTTGCGGGAGCACCAGTTCTAGCTTCACCGCTTAGCCATTTAGATAGGCCTCTAGCTGGTAGTGGCAAGCCTAAGTAACCCTGCACCAAAGAGTCTGCATCATGAGCCTCAAACACTTTATCGCCATCTTCAAGTTTTGCGCCGGAGGGATTGATGGTGATTTTTGCCATAGCGCCACCGATAGGATTTCTAATATCCAAAATATCAATTTGCGCTTCACTGGTTAATGTAAAAGATCCGCTACCGCCATTATTAGAGTCTTTGCCTTGCACTTTGACTGAGAATCGACCATCCCAAATTTTTTCTTTTGAATTATTGCTTGGTGTTCGATCTGGCCATAAACGAGAAAGAGTTTCTTTAAGAGTCTTGTTATTGGCATCTAAGCTTTCAGCTTTGCGCCATGCGTTGTCTGCACCAGCTTTATCACCTGTAGACCATAACGCCTCACCTAAATGGGCGCCAATCTCTGCCTCAGGTTTGGTAATAAAGGCTTGTTGCAACTGTTTAATGGCAAGCGTTTTGTTGCCTAAGCGATAGTTAGCCCAAGCCAAGCTATCAAGAATGTACATATCGTTTGTATCAGTTTGATAGGCTTTAGTTAGAAGACTCACCGCTTCATTTAGCTTGATGCCTCTATCGGCGTACGAATAACCTAAAGCATTCAGGGCATTTTTATTATTAGGTTTTTTGGCGATAATTTTTCGCAAAGTTGTTTCCATGGCGTCATAGTGCTTAGTTTTTTCTGCGCCAAGTGCAAATGTATAAAGAATATCGATGTCTTGAATTTGAGAAATCGATGTTGATAGTATTTGATAAAAAGCCAGTAAGCTCGCCTCTTCATCTTGAGCTCTAGCCAACAACGGCTTCCATGAATTAATTAGCTTTTCTTTGCTGGCTAGATTTTTCTGGGTTTTTAATAAATCTTGAGCCGGCTTGATACTCTCTGCCCAGCGTTGATTGAGCATGAATAGCGTAATCAAAATTTCTTTTGCTTCTTTGGGGTTGGTTTGATCCCAAAGTTTGGCTGCATCCAGCGCTAATTCAGGGGCGTTGGCTGCAATTGCAATCTCCATAGCTCGTTGCGCTAACTTGCCATCAGATGAGTTCCTAGCCATGCTCATGTAGGTTTGGTACGCGATACCTGCTTCACCTCGCTGAAGGCTGATTTCGGAGGCTAAAACTTGAAATACCTGTTCTGCGGTCAAGCCTTCATTTGCAGCATATGAGGCGTTATGAGCGCCACCAGTTATTAATATTGCGCAAAGCCAAATGGTGAGTTTTCTAGTCATAAGCACATTCTAATCTCAGAGCCTACAATTGGTATATGCCAGAACTACCAGAAGTTGAAGTTACCAAGCAGGGTATTGAGCCTTACATTCAAGGGCAAAAAGTTACAGACGTCAAAATTTATGATGGGCGGCTGAGATGGCCTGTGCCCAAAAATTTGGGAAAAATATTAACAGGGCAAAAAGTTCACCAAATTAAGCGACGTGGTAAGTATCTTTTGTTCAGGATGGATGATGGACATTTAATTATTCACTTAGGTATGACTGGCGTTTTAAGAGTGATGACATCCAAAGATGAATTGAAAAAACACGATCGTGTAGAAATTACTTTTGGTAAAAAATTATTGCGTCTACATGACCCCAGAAAGTTTGGAGCAGTTTTATGGTCTCCAGATGAAGATGGTGAGATAGAAAAACACCCATTGATTGCTAAATTAGGAGTTGAACCATTCTCTGACGAATTTAGTGGTGATCGGGCTGGTCAGTTGTTATATGAGCATGCCAAGGGGCGCCAGATTGCAATTAAGCAGTGGCTATTGTCTGGCCAAGCAGTGGTGGGCGTTGGAAATATTTATTGTTCTGAGAGCTTGTTTATGGCTGGCATTCATCCGGAGATGCCTGCGGGCAAGCTGACCTTGCCTCGTGCGAAAAAATTAGCTGAATCAGTCAAAGACACTTTATCAAGGGCAATTAAGGCTGGAGGTAGCAGCCTAAAAGATTTTGTTGATAGTCACGGTGACCCGGGCCATTTTATGTTGCAGACTAAGGCCTATGACAGGGCTGGATTGCCATGCGTTCAGTGCAAAACACCCATTAAGCAAATCACGCAAGGACAAAGATCTACATACTTTTGTTCTAAATGCCAAAAGAAATAATGAAGTTGATTGAGATTAAAAATTTCACTGAAGATTTAATTTCTTGGCAGCGAGCTCAGGGTAGACATCATCTACCATGGCAAATCAACCGAACAGCTTATCGAGTTTGGTTGTCTGAAATTATGTTGCAACAAACACAAGTATCAACGGTGATTGATAGGTATCAATCATTTTTAAAACGCTTCCCCAGCATCCAGGTTTTAGCAGAATCATCGGTTGACGATGTTTTAGCTGAATGGAGTGGTATGGGCTATTACACAAGAGCCAGAAATTTACATAAGTGTGCCCAAGTTGTAGTTAATGAATATGGCGGTAATTTTCCAAGCGATCCTTTGTTGTTAGAGCGTTTACCTGGGATAGGTAAATCAACAGCAGCAGCCATTGCTGTTTTTTCTTATGGGGTGCGGGCTGCAATATTGGATGGCAATGTCAAAAGAGTGTTGGCTAGGATTTGGGGTGTGGGTGATGACTTGAGCAAAAGTGCTGCAGTTAAATCTTTGTGGGCACATGCGGAACAATTATTGCCAAATAAATCAGCTGACTTAGTTTCTTATACCCAAGGGTTAATGGATTTTGGTGCAACACATTGCACACAATACCAACCTGTTTGTATGCGCTTGGATAAAAAAGAATGTTTATTTAAAAATCGTTGCCAAGCTAACTTAACTAACAGAGTTGATCAAATACCACTTAAAGTTAAAAAAATAAATGTTCAGCAAGTTGAGATGGATTGGTGGATTTATATTTGTAGAGGTAAGGTCTTATTGGAGAAGCGGCCCGAGAGTGGCATATGGGCAAGTTTGTGGAGCTTCCCTGAGGAAAATGTTTTTAATAAAAAAGATGCCGAAAAATTAAATTCTGTGAAACATGTATTAACGCATCGCCACCTAAAAATTCAGCCCTACAAAATTGTGTTGTTAAGCCAGCCTAAAAAAATTAAAGTGGATCAAGCTTGGGTGTCTTTAAGTGATGCCTTGAAGCTGGGTTTACCTAAGCCAGTTAGTTCGTTTTTGAAGAGCCAAGGTCTAGCTCACGATGACGCTTGAGAAGGTGAAAAGTATTTTCACTAGACAGAGTAGCTTTTTTAGCAAAATAATCAAATAAGCAATTTGTTAAATACACAGATCGATGTTGGCCGCCAGTGCATCCGATAGCAATCGTTAAATAGCTTCTTCTATCAGCTTGGTATTTAGGTAGCCACGTTTCAATGAACCGACGAATATCGTCACCCATCGCTTGGACTTCTGGATGTTCTCTTAAAAAGTTGGCAACCTCAGGATCATTTCCTGTGAGAGGTCTTAGTTGAGGGTCGTAATGCGGGTTGGGTAAGCATCGAACATCAAAAACTAGATCGGCATCTCTAGGCACGCTGTGTTTGTAGCCAAATGACTCAAATAGTATGGTTAGCCCAGGTCTCTCATCTTTCAATAGATCTTGTATCCAAGATCTGAGAGTATGAGCTTTGATATGGCTTGTATCGATGTTGTGAGCTGTTTCTGCTAGATCAGATAGCAGTAGGCGTTCTTTCTCGATGGCATCAATTAAAGCTACTTGTGGTGTGCGTGTGTCGTCTGACTGAGATAGCGGATGCCTTCTTCTCGTTTCAGAATATCTTTGAACCAAGGTTTCGGTGTTGGCATTTAAAAATAAAACTCTGACATCATGAGATTTCTTTATCTCATCAATGGTTTTAGGCAAATCTTTGATTGACTGACCACGTCTTGCATCAATTGCAATGGCCACTTTTTCACGATTTTGTTTACCTAATGATTGGATTAGGTCTTGAATAAAATCGACTGGTAGATTGTCAACGCAGTCGTAGCCTGCATCTTCTAAGGCATTTAATGCTACAGATTTGCCTGAGCCAGATATCCCTGTGATGATGAAGACGCGCATGTTAGTTAAATGAGGCGATTTTGATTTTTGTTTGAATCATCTGTGGCCATCAATTTACGTTGTCTTTCCATAAACTCTTTAAGAGTATCAATGCCACGTAGCTGCAGAATAGTATTGCGAACAGCAGCTTCAACAAGAACAGCTAAGTTGCGGCCGGCTGCCACTTGAATTTTTACACTTCTGATCCCAAGGCCTAATACATCAATAGACTGGCCATCAATCGGTAATCTTTCAAACTCGCCATCGTTTCTTCTAACTAATTGCACAATCAAACGAAGCTTCATTCGGCGACGCACTGCCGTTTCGCCAAAAATTGTACGGATATCCAAAAGACCTAGGCCACGAACTTCTAAAAGATCTCTTAAGATCGGCGGGCATCGACCTTCGATGTAGTCCGGCCCCAGTCTAGCAAAATCTACTGCATCATCAGCTACCAAGCCGTGGCCGCGCGAAATGAGTTCTAGACCTAATTCACTTTTGCCTAAACCCGAGTCGCCTGTGATTAAAACTCCCATCCCAAGAATGTCCATGAAAACGCCATGCATGGTGACGCGGGGTGCGCCAATCTTCGTTAGGTAGGTGCGAAGTCGATCAATGACTGTTGCTGCAGAAGTTGGTGATTTAAATAGTGGTGTTGATGAGCGTTGGCAATATAAAACAATGTCATCATGTGGCTCGCAACCATCAGCCACAATCAAGCAAGGTGGTTTTAAAGAGATGAGCCCTGCCAATTGGCGTTTACGGTTCTCAGAATCCAGTTTTTCGTAATAATTAATTTCTGGAACGCCAAAGACCTGCATACGGTCAGGGTGAATTAAATTTAAGTGACCAACTAAATCTGATGATGAGGATGCTAACTTAACCGCTTCTGGATCAAAGCTCTTATCTGCACCTTCTAAGCCGGCAATCCAACTTAGTTTGAGTTCAGAGAAATTGTCATCAAATAGCGATTGCGCTGTTACGCCTGCTAAATTTAAAGGCTGGGTCATCTCATTGGTTCCAAGCGGTTAGCAATTGATAAATATTATCAGGGCTAGACTCGGAGAAGAGCAATTCTTTTGTAGAGGTATCAGAAAGCGTTTGAGCTACGTGGGAGAGTATTTCTAAATGTGTTTGGGTGGCCGCATCCGGCACAAGCATGATCACCAATACCTTGACTGGTTCGCCGTCTGGCGCCTTGAAGTCAATGCCGTTTTTAGTGCGTATGAAGGCTATATGAGCATTGGTTAATGATTTAACCCTACCATGGGGTATGGCAACCCCTTTCCCCAAGCCTGTGGAGCCTAATGATTCTCTATCTTGTAGGCAAGACTGAACCAATGTTGCTGAAATACCGTGGTTTTTTTCAAATAATGACCCAACAAATGCGAATAATTCTTCCTGAGAAGAAATATCAATATCTAGGGCGATATTGGTGGGGGTGATTAGTTGGGCCAAGGCGTTCATGTGTGCAGTGCATTATAAGATTGCCTTGGCCTATTTAATCAAGTGTTTTTCATCGTTTGATGGTGATGATTTTGAACTTTCTCTTTATGTTTGATGATTTGGCGATCTAATTTATCCACAACTAGGTCCATGGCATGGTACATGTCGGCATGATGAGCCTCAGCAAAAATATCTTTGCCCTTAAGGTGAATAGTGATTTCCGCGTGATTACGTAATTCCTTCTCTTTTTCATTATTAATTGCAAGAATTGCCGAAACCGTTTGAACTTGATCAAAATGGCTTAGTACGCGCGCAAGCTTATCTTCTAGGTGTGAGCGCATAGCTGGGGTGATTTCTACATGATGGCTTGTGATTTTTAAATTCATGTTTTTTCCCTTTTTTATTTCCTACGCAAATGAACAGCAGGGATGCGTAGGGATTCCCTGTATTTGGCGATGGTTCTTCTGGCAACGACAAAACTTTTTTGTGCCAAAAGATCGACAATTTGAGTGTCTGATAAAGGTTTAAGAGGGTTTTCTTCTTCAACTAATTGTTTAATGAGTGCTCGAATGGCCGTTGAAGATACTGACCCACCATTATCTGTGCTAACTTGACTGCCGAAGAAATATTTAAACTCGAAACACCCCATTGGTGTTGCCATGTATTTTTGGGTGGTGACTCGCGAGACTGTAGATTCATGCATGCCAATGGTGTCTGCAATTTCTCGCAAAACCAACGGTCGCATGGCAATTTCGCCATGATTGAAGAAATTTTGCTGCCTATCCACGATAGCTTTTGCCACTTTTAAGATGGTTTCACTTCTTTGTAGCACATTTTTAACCAACCATCTAGCCTCTTGTAGTTTTTGATTAATACCCTCTATGCCATCTCGACCTTTATTTTCTCGAATGACTTTTGCGTATTCCTCGTGAATGCTAATTCGAGGCGTTGCATCAGGGTTGCTCACTGCCACCCAAACACCTTTATTTTTTTTAATAATGACATCTGGAATCAGTGTGCTGTCGACTGATTCGTTGAATTCTTCAATGGGGTTATGTCTTAAGCTTTTAATTAAAGAGACCCCGGATTCAAGCTCTGCGTCAGAAATTTTGAGAATTTTCTTTAATCTGGACCAGTCTCTGGTTGCCATGATTTCCAAATAGTCTTGGCAAATGGTGTGTGCGATTTGCCAAGTTTTGTTTGATTGATCGGCATCTTTGAAATTTTCTAATTGAAGTTTTAGGCATTCCGCTAAGTCTCTTGCGCCTATGCCTGGTGGATCAAGATGCTGAAGTCGTGATAGGGCACGTTTGGTTTGTTCTAGCTCGCTACCGTCCTCCAAGTCTATATATGGAGAAAATTCTTCAGCCAATTCCTCTAAGCTTGTCCCAAGATAACCTCTGTCATCTAGGTTGCCAGCTAGTAAACCCACCAATGCCTTCTCTTGATCAGAAATTCTTAGGACTCTTATTTGTCCTAGCAAGTGATCTAACAATGTTTCCGGAGCTTTTATTTTTGCAAAGCGATCATCCTCTTCATCCCATTCAGCATGATTTTTTGGTGAGCTAATGCTCAAGTGTGATAACTGAGATATGGGCTCTGTGGGAGCAGTTGATGATTCTGATTGGTATTCAATCAGGGGGTTTTGCTCGGCTGCCTGAATTAATTCTTGTTCTAACTCAATCGCTGACAATTGCAACAGCTTGATAGATTGCTGTAGCTGCGGGGTCAGTGTTAGGTTTTGTGAGAACCTTAAATTGAGAGAAGTCTTCATGATGCAGCCATTTTAGACTGCTAATCATAGATTGGTATGAATTTTGCTTATTAAATATTGATCAAAATCACATTCTGAAGTTTTCGCCCAAATACACTTTTCGAACGGCCTCATTTCCAATAATTGATTCAGGCTTGCCCGATGCTAAGACCTTGCCTTCACTAATGATGTAAGCGTGATCACAAATGCCTAGAGTTTCTCGTACGTTATGGTCTGTGATTAAGACACCAATTTGACGGTCTTTAAGAAAACGAACAATTCTTTGAATTTCACCAACTGCGATTGGGTCTACACCTGCAAAAGGCTCATCAAGCAAAATAAACTTTGGCTCAGATGCAAGTGCTCTGGCAATTTCAACGCGTCTACGCTCACCACCAGATAAAGACATGGCTGGATTGCTACGCAAGTGCGATATTTGTAATTCTTGTAATAAAGAATCTAGGCGTCTTTGGATTTCATTTTTAGAAAGAGCCTGACCATTCTCTTCTTGTAACTCTAGTACTGCTTGAATGTTTTCCTCGACGTTGAGCTTTCTAAATACCGATGCTTCTTGTGGTAAGTACGATAAGCCTAGCTTGGCTCTCTCATGAATAGGTAAGTGGGTGATCGTTTGGTTATTTAGTGTGATCTCGCCGCCATCTAAGGGCACAAGACCAACAATCATATAAAAGGAAGTTGTCTTACCTGCACCATTGGGGCCAAGTAGTCCAACAACTTCACCACTTTTAACCTCAATACCAACATCTCTAACAACAGTGCGGGCACCATATTTTTTTTGCAAGCCAAAAGCTGTTAAAACTGATTGTGAGCTCATTGTGAGATGTTCCTTGAGGATTCTTTTCTGCGCGGAGATAAAGTTGATTTAACTAGTTTCTCAGAGAGAGCATTATATTTTTCTGTTTGACCATCGTAATGAATTCGATCACCATTCACTTGATCTGATATTTTTGTGCCATTTAGTTGGTTCATCTTGGCTCTGCCAACTAAGAGCGCTGTCTCAGACTTGGCGTCATACTGAATCCAGTCGGCTTGACCCTCGATATACTCATCCAAGCCAGAGTCACGCCTTTGTCTTAAGCTAGCTAGGCCACCCTGTTTGGCAAAAATCGTAGCCACTTGATAGCCTTCAGGATCAATTTTGACCTGCGCTTTTTCACCACGAATAATTAGCGTACCCTTAATTAGCAGAACATTATTTTCTAAGTGATAAATTTGATTAACATCATCAAATTGAGCTTTGTCGGAGCTCAAGGCAATCGGCTTATCTTTATCAGCTTTCTCCGCATGTGTATTGGTTATCGTGAAGCTGATTGCAAAAATAAATAAAATTTTTAAGGTTGTTAAGAGCTTCATTTGACCAACCCCTTGCTCTCAGACTCAATACGTCCCTTTACTTGTCCAATCATGGTGAGCTTTTGTTGAACATTGTCAAAGATTGCGCCCTCTTGTGAGGTCATCACTGATAATCCTTGTTCTAGGATAACTGGTTGATTTGTTTTGACAATATCATCGTTCATGTAAACGGTGAACTTATTAGAGCTCATCAATAGACGGGCGCTGCCTGCTTGAGTTGTTGTGGCAGTTTGGGCTGGTCTTGTTAGATTTGCGTTGCCAACCATCTCTAATACTGTCATATCGCCATTCAAAAAAGCTTTATCAGAGCGAACGGTGATAGGTGGTTTGGTTGCATGAAAACGTCTAGCGATGGGCTGGAAGATTTCTGAGCTTGCATCATCTTCATAATGAACGAGTCGTTGTCCAACAACCCTATAAAGGGCGTTGCCTTGTGGTCCCAGTGTGGTCACAACAATCCCATCCATGATGTAATCAGCCACATGCCTTTTTTCTTTGGCTAGCTCAAGGGATGGTGTATTAATTTGTACTAGCCAATAGGTGCCAAGCGTTAACATCCCCATTAAGAAAATGGGCAAAAACTTAAGCGCTGACGCTATTAACCCCATCTTTACAAGGACTCTTGAAGTAACCGCTCGTAATTGTTTTGTGCCTTCAAGATAAGGTCACATAACTCTCTGACGGCTCCGTGGCCACCAATTTTCTGCGTGATGTAATGAGTACGTTTTTTAACTTCCTCATGTGCTTGGTTTGGGCAAGCGGCTAAATGCACTTTGGGCAAGATAGCTAGATCTGGCCAATCATCACCCATCGCAGCTGTTTCTGATAATTGGTGCCCAGTTTTCTTTAATAGAAGCTCTAGGGCTTCATATTTATTGCTAACACCCATTTGCACTTCTTTGATACCGAGTTCTTTGGCTCTACCTTCGACCATGCCAGACGATCTGCCAGTGATAATCGCAACAGTGACGCCTGTTGATTGAAGTAGTTTGATGCCGTGTCCATCCAAGCTATCAAATGTTTTTAAGAACTCTTTTCCATCTGACCCGACGAGCAGGCTTCCGTCTGTAAGTACGCCATCAACATCTAGAACAAGTAATTTGATATTGGCAGCTCTCTCAATAGCTTGCGGGTGATTTGCTAGAGGATTGGTTACCATTGGATTAAATGCATTTGTCATATTAAATAACCTGAGCTGCAAAAAGATCATGCAAGTTAAGTGCGCCTAGTAGACGGTGCTGATCATCAACAACTACCAGTTGATTGATGCGGTGACGTTCCATCATTTCAACAGCCTCAGCTGCTAACAAGTCAGGGGAAATCGTTCTCGGATTTGCCGTCATAGCAGCTTTAAGAGAGGTATTCTGGAATTGAATGTTTTTCTCGATCAAGCGACGTAAGTCGCCATCAGTAAAAATGCCTAAAACTTTATTTTCATCATCTGTCACAACAGTCATACCCATTCGCTTTGCTGTAATTTCTAATAGGGCATCTGTGATGCTGGCATTGATATTAATTTTAGGGGCCTCAGAGCCACTTCTCATGACATCTCTGACATGAGTGAGCAATTTTCTACCCAAGCTGCCACCAGGGTGAGATCTCGCAAAGTCTTCTGGTTTGAATCCTCTAGCATCAAGAAGTGCCACTGCTAATGCATCTCCCATGGCTAGTGCGGCAGTTGTGCTGGCTGTTGGTGCCAAGTTAAGTGGGCATGCTTCTTTTTCAACAGCTACATTGAGGTGCGAGTCAGCTAGTACTGCCAAAGATGAATTTGGATTGCCAGTTAGAGCAATTAGTTTGGCCCCGGTGCGTTTAATGATAGGAACAATGGCTGTTAACTCACTTGTTTCACCAGAGTTTGAGAAAGCTACAAATACATCATGTTGTGTAACCATGCCCAAGTCGCCATGACTTGCTTCTGCTGGATGTACAAAAAATGCTGGTGATCCAGTAGATGCAAAAGTTGCAGCAATTTTTCTGCCAATGTGACCAGATTTGCCAATCCCTGAAACCACTACGCGACCAGTGCAGCCCAATAAAATTTCAATGGCGTGAGCAAATTGCTCTGCATTCTGATTTGTTAGATTTTTCTGCAGCGTTAGTATCGCTTCGCCCTCGATAGCTAAAGTTTCTCTAGCAAGGTCAATGGCTCTTTGTCTTTGCAGGTCGGTTTGTTTATTCATAACAGAAGTATATGTCTTTGGCCTTATTTCAATAAGGGGGCTAAGTACTTACCGGTATAACTTTTTGCTACTTTAGCAACATTTTCAGGGGTACCAACGGCAATAATTTCCCCGCCGCCACCGCCACCTTCAGGTCCTAAATCAATAATCCAGTCAGCCGTCTTAATCACATCGAGGTTGTGCTCAATGATGACAATTGTATTCCCATGCTTTTTCAGGGTGTGTATTACTTTTAAAAGCAGTTGAATATCGTGGAAGTGTAGGCCAGTGGTGGGTTCATCAAGGATATATAAAGTTCTTCCGGTATCACGTTTAGATAGCTCAAGTGATAACTTAACGCGTTGGGCTTCTCCGCCGGATAAGGTGGTTGCACTTTGCCCTAGCTTGACATAGCCAAGACCAACATCAAGAAGTGTTTTTAACTTTCTCTTGACTGTGGGAACAGCTTCAAAAAACACGTGAGCCTGCTCAATAGTCATTGATAAAACTTCGTGAATATTTTTGCCTTTATAGCGAATATCTAAAGTTTCACGGTTGTATCGTTTACCGTGACATACGTCACAAGGAACGTAAACATCAGGCAAGAAATGCATTTCAACTTTTAGAACGCCATCACCTTCACAGGTTTCGCATCTGCCGCCACGTACGTTAAATGAGAATCGACCAGCTTCATAGCCTCTTTCTCTGGCTGCGGGCACCCCAGCAAATAATTCTCTGATTGGAGTAAATAATCCTGTGTATGTTGCGGGATTAGATCTTGGTGTTCTACCAATTGGTGATTGATCAACGTTAATCACCTTATCAAAATGCTCTAAGCCCTGAATTTCTTTGTGTTCGGCTGGTTCTGCATTGGAACCATAAAGATGTTGAGCAACAGCATGATGAAGTGTGTCATTGATTAAGGTTGACTTGCCTGAGCCTGATACACCTGTGACACAGGTTAATAGACCAAGAGGAATTTCAATATCAACATTCTTTAAATTATTGCCAGTAGCACCAATAATTTTTAAGTTTTTATCGCTAACAGGAGTGCGATTTTTAGGTACTGCGATAGATTCTTTACCAGATAAGTATGCGCCCGTTAGTGATGTGGGGTGATCCTGAATTTCTTTTGGTGTGCCTTGGGCAATAATTTTTCCACCATGCTCGCCAGCGCCTGGGCCAATATCAATCACGTGGTCTGACGCCCGAATCATGTCTTCATCGTGTTCAACAACTAAAACAGAGTTGCCCAAATCTCTCAAATGCTTGAGTGTGCCAATGAGGCGATCATTGTCGCGTTGATGTAGGCCAATAGAAGGTTCATCAAGAACATACATGACGCCAGTTAACCCTGAACCAATTTGTGACGCCAATCTAATGCGCTGGGCCTCGCCGCCTGACAGCGTATCTGCACTTCTGTCTAAGGATAAATAATCAAGACCAACATCGTTTAAGAAGCTTAGGCGGGAGCTGATTTCTGAAATAATTTTTCCAGCAATTTCCTTTTTTGCACCTTTTAGTTCTAGTGTCTTGAAATAGGTAAGAGCTTTACCGAGTGGGAGATTGCTAATTTCATAGATGGCACGAGATTGAGGACCATCACCCACTTTGACGTTTCTTGCTTCTGTTCTCAGGCGTGTACCTTCACATGTTGGGCAAGGTTTATTGTTTTGGTATTTGGCTAACTCTTCTCTAACGGTTGCTGAATCTGTCTCTTTGTAGCGCCTTTCAAAATTTGCAACTATGCCTTCAAAGGCATGCTCGCGCACAATTACTTTGCCCTTTTCATTGAGATATTCGAATGGAATATCTTGATTGCCTGAACCAAAAAGAATTAAGTCTTGAGCTTTCTTGGGAAGTTCTTCAAAAGGCGTCTCTAAATCAAAATTGGCATATTTTGCTAAATTTTGTAGGAGCCTAAAGTAAAACTGATTACGACGATCCCACCCTTTAATTGCGCCTGATGCTAGAGATAGCTCTGGGTGCGCAACAACTCTTTTTGGGTCAAAGAAAGTAATATGACCCAAGCCATCGCAGCTTGGGCAGGCACCCATTGGGTTGTTAAATGAGAACAATCTTGGCTCAAGTTCTTGCAGTGAGTATGAGCAAACTGGGCATGCAAATTTGCTCGAGAAGAGTTGCTCTTCGTTTGAATCCATTTCTAGCGCAATAGCTCTGCCATCTGCAAGTCTTAACGCTGTTTCGAATGATTCAGCTAAGCGTTGTTGAATATCCGCTTTAACTTTGATGCGATCAATCACAACATCAATGGAATGCTTTTCATTCTTTTTTAATTTTGGTAAATCATCTACTTCATATATTTTTGCAGTGGCATGTTGCGTTGTGCCGCCGCCTGAGCGAACTCTAAAACGCACAAATCCCTGGGCTTGAAGATCCTCAAATAGGTCAACGTGCTCACCTTTTCGCTCACTCACCACCGGCGCTAAAATCATCAGCTTTGTATCTTCTGGTTTAGCCAGAACGGTATCTACCATTTGAGATACGCTTTGAGCTTCTAGAGGTAAATGGTGCTCTGGGCAGTGAGGTGTACCAGCGCGTGCGAAAAGCAATCTTAGATAGTCATGGATTTCTGTGACAGTGCCCACCGTTGATCGTGGGTTGTGGCTTGTTGCTTTTTGTTCAATAGATATCGCTGGAGATAAACCTTCAATAGAGTCAACATCAGGTTTTTCCATAAGTTGTAAAAACTGTCTGGCGTAGGCAGAAAGTGACTCAACGTAGCGACGTTGACCTTCCGCGTACAAGGTATCAAAAGCCAAAGAGCTTTTGCCTGATCCGGATAGCCCAGTTATGACCACCAATTGATCTCTTGGGATATCTAAGTTGATGCTTTTTAGGTTGTGGGTGCGTGCACCCCTAATTTTTATCGTATCCATGATTTTTCTTTGCGTAACCAGTTAATATAGCTCTTCTTTATGGAAAAATCAGAACTTCGCGCATCTTTGGCTTTAGCCGGCATTTTTGCCCTACGCATGTTGGGCCTTTTTTTAATCTTGCCGGTATTTAGTATTCACGCTAAATCCTTGTCGGGCGGGGATCAGGCCCTTTTAGTAGGTCTAGCTTTAGGCATTTATGGCTTTGTGCAAGCGTGCTTACACATACCTCTTGGCATGCTTTCAGACAAATACGGTCGTCGCCCTGTTGTGGTTCTTGGTTTGGTGTTGTTTGTCTTGGGAGCTTTTATTGCCGCCAGCCATGACGACTTAGTTTGGATAACAGCCGGTAGGGCAATCCAAGGGGCGGGTGCAATTTCTGCTGCTGTAACAGCATGGTTGGCTGATTTAACTAGGGAAGAGACTAGAACTCGAGCTATGGCGATGGTGGGAGGCAGTATTGCGCTTACTTTCGCTCTGTCCTTGGTTGTAGCCTCTCCTTTGCATGAATCAATAGGTTTGGATGGAATGTTCAATGTCATGGCTTTTTTAGGCATTGGAGCCTTGTTAATAGCGTTATTCGTGGTGCCGGAGCAGAGCAAGTTAAGCCAAACGCCATTTACAGCAAAATTTTCAGAAGTTTTCTTTAACAAAGATCTTTTGCGTCTTAATGTCGGCGTACTGGTCTTGCATGCCGCGCAAATTGCTCTATTTTTAACTTTGCCTAGGCTGTTGGCTCGTGCTGATTTACCTTTATCTGCGCATTGGCAACTCTATCTACCTGCTGTTTTAATTTCTTTTGCATTCATGGCTCCTATCATCATGATGAGTGAGAAGCGTAAGCGAATGAAGCCGGCATTTATTTTGGGTATTTCTGCCATGTTAGTGGCCCAATTAATGATGGCTAATTTTGTTGGTTTAACTGGATTGGCTTTAGCGGTACTTGTTTACTTTATTGGATTTAATATTCTTGAGGCCATGCAACCATCACTAGTTTCTAGATGGGCTAGTCATGCAAAAGGTACGGCTTTGGGCATTTACAACACCACTCAATCAACTGGTTTATTTTTGGGTGGTCTCTTGGGCGGTTGGCTATTACAGAATTGGGGTGAGGCATCGGTTTTTTATGCCTGCTCAGCCATGATTTTTGCCTGGCTTATAATTGCTTCATCTATGAGAGAGTTGTCTCAAAAACCTGCTCAAGGTTAAGTTTGAGGATTTAACATAGATACAAATAATTTAATTTCGGTACAACAATTTTTTTCTTCGGGAGACAAAGATGGCATCAGTAAATAAAGTAATTATTGTGGGTAATGTTGGCCGTGATCCAGAAACTCGTCGCCTACCAAGTGGTGATGCAGTAACAAATATTTCAATTGCAACTACAGATCGTTATCGCGATAAGCAATCTGGCGAGATGCGTGAAAACACAGAATGGCACAGGGTTGCATTCTTTGGCAAAGTGGCCGAAGTTGCAGAGAAGTATTTGAAAAAAGGTTCTCAGGTATATGTTGAAGGCCGTTTACGTACACGCAAGTGGACAGATCAAAGTGGTCAAGAAAAATACTCTACTGAAATCGTTGCTGAAACAATGCAAATGTTAGGCGGTCGTGCACCAGGTTCTGCAGATGGCGGCCCATCATCTATGGCAGCGCCTAAATCCTCTGCACCAATGAGTAGCCCTAGTCTTGGTGATATAGACGACGATATTCCGTTTTAATTTCTATTGACGTGAGTGGCGCTTGTTATCGGGCCACTCTGCGTTGTAATCAGCTCTGAACGGGTTGATATCAATGCCGCCTCTGCGAGTGTATCGGGCATAAACCGATAGTTTGCTAGGGCGGCATTTGTTTTTAATGTCGACAAATATTTTTTCTACACAGTGTTCATGGAACTCTTGATGCTCTCTGAAGGCGATCAAGTAACGTAGCAAACCCTCTTCATTAATCGTGGGGCCTACGTAGTTAATTTGTACGCTGGCCCAGTCTGGTTGCCCAGTGACTGGGCAGTTTGAGCGAAGTAGGTGAGTTACCAAAGTTTCTTCTACTAAACCTAAGCTTGGGTCGGAACTGAGTAAATCTGATGTTGGTTTTTGCGAAGGATTAATTTCAAGATCTAATCGATCTAAAAGTTTTCCTGGAAGCTCTTTCATTCCACTAGCGCTCTGTGATTCTGGGCTGTGGAGTTGCACTGTAACTGTGGCACCAGCTGCCTTTGATAAATCTTTTTTAAGAGTATCAATTAGTTCATCGTTAGAGTGAAAGCGATGATTGTTTAAGCTGTTTAGATAAAGTTTCCAAGATTTTGATTCGATGATGTTGGGTGAGTTGGCTGGCACCATAAATGTCGCAATTGCTAGCTGAGGTTTGCCCTTGGCATTTAACCAACTTAATTCATAAGCATTCCATATATCAACGCCAAAAAAAGGTAATGATTGAGATTGGATACCTAGCTTGGCTCGATTTTCATCTCTACTAATTGGAAACAGTAAATCAGGGCTGTATTGGTTCGGATTTTCTGAGTTTTTACCCAGTGGAGCGCGCTCTAAATGACTCATGATTATTTTTTAATTTGATTGGCAATGCCAGATAGAACTTGACCTGTTGGAGCAACATCTGAAGCTAATTCGCAGTGCCCTAATTGATCATCAAAAAAGAAGTCAGGTTGGAATTCTTTTAAAAAATCTTTCTTCGCTAGGCCACCTAGAAACATAGCCTCATCCACTGTTACGCCCCATGCCATAAGGGTTCTAATTGCTCTTTCGTGTGCGGGCGCAGATCGTGCAGTTACTAGTGCCGTTCGAATTCGCATAGGGTGATTATCTTGTTTCGTGGCGTTCTGTAGGCGATGTAAAGCCTCTAGCAATGGCTTGAATGGGCCAGGTGGAAGAGGTATTTCAACCTTTTTGCTTTCATGTGCCACAAAAGCATCTAGTCCTTTACTTTGAAAGACTTGCTCAGCCTCATCAGAAAACAACACGGCATCTCCGTCAAATGCAATACGAATTTCATCAGGATTGGATTCTGCAATTTGCTTACTTTGAGGAAAAACCATCGCCGCAGGAAAGCCGGCATCAAGGGTTGCTCGCACATCATCTGCATTTGCAGACAAGA